>JABNAD010000128.1_pt1 | contig 67477 bp, 64 predicted proteins | sample 7240381 | NCBI WGS metagenome assembly JABNAD01 (sample SAMN11332834, study PRJNA596920) | anaerobic digester metagenome | biome: digested sludge; isolation source: digested sewage sludge-derived enrichment culture grown on H2/CO2 | place: Germany: Goettingen
GACTTTCACAAGGGTTTCACCCTTGACCCATTATTAAAGGGGCAGACAATGTCTGCCCCTTTTGTTCTTTTAAATATGATCTTATTTTAAAAAAGAAAAAAACCGCATAGTTATGCGGTTTTCATACAAGTTTTTGCACTTACTTTTTACAAAAAGCAAGTGGGGTTGGGGCAAAGCCCAAAGGCCTGAAATTCTTTATAACTCACGCCTTCCCTCTAAAGCACGGGATAGGGTGATTTCGTCAACATATTCTAAGTCTCCGCCTACAGGTACGCCATTGGCAATTCTGGTTACCATAACCCCTAAAGGCTTTAGAAGCTTGCTAATGTACATGGCGGTGGCCTCCCCCTCCACATTGGGGTTGGTGGCAAGAATTACCTCCCTCACCGTGTCATCCATACGGGTAAGGAGCTCCTTAATGCGAATATCCTGAGGGGTCACCCCTGTCATAGGTGAAATTGCTCCATGCAAAACATGGTATACCCCATGAAACTCTTTGGTACGCTCGTAAGCCGCCATATCCCGAGGGTCTTCTACAACCATAATCACGCTGTGGTCCCTTTTTAAATTTGCGCAGATAGGGCAAAGCTCCTCCTCCGTCAAATTACAGCAAACAGAACAATAGCGCACCTTATCCCTGGCCTCAAGAATGGCTCCCGATAATCCGGCAACCTCATCTCGTGGCATATGAATAATATGAAACGCAAGCCTTTGCGCCGATTTGCCGCCAATTCCCGGTAACGCCGCCAGTTCTTCAATCAAGCGCGTCATAGGATTTCCGTAATAATTCATAGTATCCCTCTTCTGATCAGAAGCCCATGCCCATTCCACCGGTCATTCTGCCCATTTCATTATTATACATTTCCTCAACCTGACGGATCGCTTCGTTTACAGCAGACATAATTAAATCTTCCAGCATTTCCACATCTTCAGGATCAACTACATCAGGGTTTAATTTTAATTCCTTAATTTCTTTCTTCCCTGTAATAACCACCTTAACAGCGCCACCGCCACTAGTCATCTCCAATGTTCTATCGCCAAGTTCCTCCTGCTTTTCCTGCATCTGCTTTTGCATTTTCTGCGCCTGCTTCATCAGATTATTCATATTCATCCCGCCCATACCGGGAAAACCGCCTTTTGCCATTGTGATTCCTCCTCAAATTCTAATTTCTTCTATTTGTACTATTTTATAATAAAATACCTATTCCATGCAAGCCTTTTACTCCTCAAAATCCGCCTCCGGGAAATAACTACCTAAAAGACTCTGAAATTCAGTATCTTCCGCCTTATTTTCAGCCTTGCCATAGGTAGCTTCATACCAGCGGTCATACTCTTCTTTGGTTATAGTTTGTAGTGAGAAAGACTTGCCCATTGCTTTGTCCAATAAGGCTTCAATTTTCTCCATATTTTTTTGCAACATATCCGTTAAGGCGGCATAGGCACAAACCAAATACACCAAATCGTCCTCTTTGAAAGCAATATCCACCTGCTTTAATTGACTTTTTAAAATGATATCTTCAACCTCATTGCGCAATAAAGGCCATTCTTCTTTTAATTTCTTTTTATCCTCGGGCAGCGCAGGAGGCCTTTTCTTTTGTTTTGGTGCTTCCTTTTTTGCCACTTTTTGCTCCACGGGCTGAATCTGCACAGATACACCTTGGGCAACCTGACGCTCCAACCCGGCAAGCCTTGCAGCCAAAGCCGTCATATCCGTCTGGGTCCATGGGGAGCACAAACGCAACAGTTCTACCTCCAATAAAATCCGCTCATTGGTACTGTATCTCATATCTCCCTGCAAATAAGAAAACCGCTCAATAAGAAAAATCGCCTCTTGGGGGGATAAAAATGCACTGCAGCCCTTTAAGCGTTCTAAATTTTCCCCCGATAAATCCAAAACACCTGTGGCATCCCCTAGGGTGCATACCATCAAAAAATTCCGCAGATGAGCCAAATATTCAGAAACAAACTGCTTAATATCCCTACCGGAAAGCATCATTTCCTCAACCAGCTCCATCACACGACGGCTGTCTTTCTTCCCTAACGCCTGCGTCATTTCAAAGAGCACCGTTTGATCCACCGCACCCATCACGTCCAAAACCATTTCCAGCGTTACTGTCTCACCGCTGTAAAAAGCGAGGCACTGATCCAAAATACTCAGGGAATCTCGCATGGAACCATCCCCCAGCTGGGCTACATAACGCACCGCTTCAGGGGTAATATCCTGCCCTTCCTCCGCCAAATATCCCATCAACGTGTTAGCAATATCATCGGTGGTAATTCTTCGAAAATCAAACCGTTGGCAACGAGAAAGAATGGTGGCAGGCACCTTTTGTGGATCCGTGGTTGCCAAAATAAAAATTACATGGGCAGGGGGTTCCTCTAATGTTTTCAGCAGGGCATTAAAGGCGCTGTTGGACAGCATATGCACCTCATCAATAATATAGACCTTATAATATCCCTCCGTAGGAGGATATTTTACTTCCTCCCTGATTTCCCTTATATTATCCACACTGTTATTAGATGCGGCATCAATTTCAATCACATTTACGCTTCTGCCCGCCAATATGTCCTTACAAAGGGCACATTCATTGCAAGGCTCCCCATCTTCAGTGGGAGAAAGGCAATTAATGGCACGGGCAAATATTTTTGCAGTAGAGGTTTTTCCCGTTCCTCTTGTTCCGCAAAACAAATAGGCATGGGAAACCCGCCCTGACTTAATCTGATTTTTCAGGGTTTTTACAATATGATCCTGCCCAATCACTCCGCCAAAGGTATTGGGTCTGAACTTTCTGTATAGCGCCGTATAAGACATGGTCCCCCTCCTTATTTTATAACTTACGTCAGTATACCATATGGTTCAAAAAATGAAAAGCGCCGTTAAGCGCTACAACCACCAAGGAAAAGTACTTTTTTTGCAATTATAATTATTCACTGACAAACAAGCCCATTTTTACAAGACAGAATCCTTTTACATGAAGAATCGGCAGAATCTATTCTGTTCTATGCTAACTTTATTTGTAAATAAAGTTCTTATTTCCACTAATTATGTAAAACGGATTTTTTGTAAGATAATTACATTTGTGTTATAATAAATGTAATTAAATAAGTAACTTTTCCAAATAAAATCCATTCATATTATTCTAACCCCGGAAGATGGTTTCATACCCCAGTAACACTTGCTTATAAAAAAGATTCTCAGTGCTGCAACGGAAAATACTCTATTTTCAAAGGAGCATGATTGATGAAAAGCCAATGGGAAAATTACAATAAAAACCTCTTAGAGTATTTAACAGTTATAACCCAAAACAATTATATCTCTAACCTGTTCTATGACACACCATTCTTGGTATTAAGCAGGGCAATTGCTTCTATTCCCGCTGATGCCTTCACCGTAGCCCAATGGGAGGAAGCGGCCAACTACTTACTGCGAGAGAAAATATCCTTTTCTTCTAGCCAACAGGCAATTCACTATCTCTCCGTTCTTGGGTGGTCCGTATCAGTTACTCCTTACAATTTATATGAAGATAGAACCAATTTTATAGGAAAGGCGTGGCACAATAAAAAAAATACCATCTAAAAAGGCAGCCACCAGTGTTACCGATTTCTGCCTAGTCACTACCCCTTTTGATGCAAGAATAACTGCATATGAAAAACATAAGCCCTCATTGCAGGGATTTACAAGAATTATCTTGTACGAAGCAATGGGGCTTTTTTTATATCCACAAAACATTTTTATATAGAAATCCGTGCATCTGTTTTTGTTGCACCGCCCAACACGTTACCATGTTCTGCGACTACTCTCTGGCACCCTTACAACACACAGAAGTAGACTGCTTAGTGCTGCTGCCTTCCGACCCTGACACGATTCACAGGCTCCTGTTGCGCAAGACCCGAGCATCAACGCCGCTTCCCATGGGCAGACTATCAAACGCTGCATCGAGAACAGACATCACCCCCACTATAGCGGATTGTGGGTACAGGGCACCGCTACCTCCCCGGCTAGCACGGAAATATTACCATAATCATAAGCTGGCTGTTGTTATGAAAACTTAGCGCTTCTAAATCAGCCAAAAAGCATTTTCCAGTGACATACATTCCAATTTTCAAAATCAGGTTCCCAGGCTTTTAGAGCCTTTTAAGTAGATTGTCACCTTGAAATAGCCTTATTAGTATACCTGTTTTTTACGCCTCTGTCAACATGCCCTCTCCGCTTTTACGAAACCGTTTAAAAAATAAGCGCATAAACTGACTGCATTCCTCTTGCAAAACGCCTTCTTCCACAAGCACCTGATGGTTGAATCTTGGCTCATCCAAGAGATTCATGATAGAACCGGCACATCCTGCCTTGCTGTTTCTTGTACCAAAAACTACCTTTGGGATCCTTGCCTGCACAATGGCTCCCGCACACATAGGGCAGGGCTCCACGGTAACATAAAGGGTGCAATCCTCCAAGCGCCAATCACCAACAATGCCTGCAGCCTTGTGAATCACATCTATTTCCGCATGACACAAAGGATTTTTTGCAGTATTTCTCAGATTATAACCACGAGCAATAATCTCACCGTTTCTCACCATTACTGCACCAATGGGTACCTCGCCCGCATCAAATGCCTTCTGGGCCTCCGCCAGTGCTTCCTTCATATATTGTTCCGAATCCGTCATTTTTCATTCCCTCTCTAGGATGCAGGCTTGGAAAGATACAACTTTCCCGTCCTTGTCACATCTTCTGTTACATTCCAATAATCATCTATTCCATCACCATTCCAGTCACAGGGATATATGGCTTGACCATATTGAATATCCTCGTTGGAAGAGCGCAGTCCTCTCTCTGTTAATATATAGCGTATGGCTGTGCCTGTGGCGTCGCATATATAAATTTCTTTTACACCATCTCCGTTTAAATCACCACTATATAAAGCGCCATATAAGCTTTCCACCCCCAAGTGGGTACTCCAAAGTTTTAATAACCCGGTTTCTAAATGATGATACATATATAAATCCATGCCATCAGTCATAAGATATTCTGCCTTGCCATCTCCATCCAAATCCGTAATATGGCATTGCGTTACCCTGTGACGCAAAGATTCCCGCTGGGTTTTGTGCCAGCCCTCTCCCCCCGATTCATAGGTTTCCATAGCCTGACCTGTAAACAAAAACAACTTCCCTTTCTCTGAGCCTAAAGCAGTTCCGCCACCGCTTTCCAAGGGAATTTCCGTAACAGGCTGTAATTTGGAATCATAAAAAACGATCTTTTCAGCTCTATTTATTTCACCCTCGCCTTCAATAGCCTCTTCTGCCATTTGGGCCCAAAGAACAACAAGCATATCCTCGTCACCGTTTTCCAAAAAAACTGCTGATACTGCCTCAACTCCCTTTGAAGGATTTATTTTACGCATTCTGCTGATTACCCTGCCTGAAAGGTGATATAGCTCCACCTTGCCCTCTTGAATGGATGTAACAACACCACTGCGGTTTTTTGCGACAAAACCATCCGCAGGCAAGCTGCCGCTCAACTCTCGGTATCCACTCTTGATGCCTGTCCAATTTTCGTAAGCAGTAAAACTACCATTGGCCAAAAATGGATTCCTCTCCCGCAGACTATACTCATCTTCATCAAAACCACCGATATAATATACCCCTGCCAGATGATCGCTTACAAAAATACAATTCAGCTCTCCTGCAGTGTCTCCATTATAATGCAAAAGCTCTGCCGTAGCGATAACGCTTTGGCTGCCCACAATGGATTTTAATGAATATCCTGCATCCTCAGAGGCACTAAATAAGCGGGCATACTCTTCGGTATCTTGAGGAATTTCACCGCCGTGAAAGGATAGACTATCCTTATCATAGCTCCAATAAAATTCATCCATTACAGCATCAATTTGTGCCACATATGCCTCTTGCTCTGCGGGGGACAGGCTTATACTTTGGTCTGCGTCATTCCCGCTGCAGCCAGTCATGCAAAATAAGCACACACCAATGAGCAGCATTATTGCTTTTTTCATATTCTCATTCCTCTCAAAGGGCTGGTCTTCCTTCTTCTATAAAGATTTATGAAGTCCAATTTAATTAATTAAGTTTTATGTTTGATTTGCTTCTATTATATAATAAGCCCTCTGATTTTTCAAATTCATTTTCCAAAGACCATCTGCACCAAAATAACTGCGGCAAAAACCCCCGCAAAATTTGCAATTAAAGCACACGGCAAAGTGTAACGAGTTTTTCTAACTCCTACGGACAAAAAATAAAGGCTCATGGTATAAAATACCGTTTCAGTACAGCTCATCATTACCGAAGAAACCCGCCCCAGAAAAGAATCCGGTCCAAAATTCTGGAATATATCCAATAAAAGTCCTGTCGCTGCCGAGGAAGAAACCAAACGTATAATACTAAGGGGTGCCAATTCTGCAGGAAAACCCACCCGCTCCGCCATGGGACGAATGAAATTTGTCATAATGTCCAAAAGTCCTCCTGCACGAAAAACCTCTACAGCAACAATTAATCCAATTAAGGTGGGCAAGATATCTACCACTGTTTTAAGCCCTTCTGTGGCCCCTTCCAAAAAGACTTCATAAAGCTTTACTTTCTTCAAGCACCCAAAGCATACAATAAACAATACCGTAGCCGGAATTATATAATCCGATATTACCAATAACAGCCGCATGTTTTCACTCCGTTCTGTCCATTATTTTTGCTGTTGTAATCCCTATGAGGGTTGTCAAAAATGTGGCAGCAATGCCAACCCCCACAATTTCCGCCGGTGCATGGGAACCAAACTCTGTGCGATAGGCTAAAATATTCACCGTCACTAGCTGTAAGGAGGACATATTCACCGTTAGAAACATACACATCGCCCCTGTGGCTCGCTCTTTATCCTGATTCAGCTTCTGCAGCTCTTTCATCGCCATCAGCCCCGCGGGCGTAGCTGCCCAGCCTAAGCCCAAAAAATTTGCGGCGAAGTTTGCCGCTATGTATTGCCTAGCTTTATGGTTTCTCGGTACAGAGGGAAATAAAAAATCCATGGCAGGGGTTAATTTTTCTGCCAAGATATCAATCATTCCACCCCTTTCCGCTATTTTTAATACCCCAGACCACATTGCGATGACCCCCGCCATGGTAATTGCCAGTTCCACGGCACTTTTCCCGCCACTTAAAACCGCCGCTGTAACCATATCCATACGGCCTAAAAACGCCCCAGTCAGAATCCCTCCGATAATAAAAAATCCCCATATTGCATCCAGCATATTTACCGCCTCCTTGTACCTTTATCTTAATCTATGCTTGTACCCTATACATTCATGCTTGACCCGTTCAAAAACTTCTCCTTGACGCATCAAAAAAATTGATAGTTTATTTGAATAAAATAGGCTCATTTTTCAACATATTTTATAATTCCCGTTTTTTTCTAATCTGATTTTCATCTAATTTCTTAAGATTTGTTTGCTATGCATAAATTTTTCTCCATTTGAAGGGTTACATTTTCCTTTTCTTACCAGTAATTTTTTGTTGTAATTTGTCGATTTTCGTGTTAAACTTTTCCTAAGTTGTTTAAAAGTAGTGACATATAACAGAAAATTACAATTCAGAGGTGAACTAAATGAAATCTACAGGAATTGTTCGTAAAGTAGACGAGCTAGGCCGAGTAGTTCTGCCAATCGAGCTGCGCAGAAATATGGGAATTGAAATCAAAGACTCTTTAGAAATTTTCGTGGAAGAAGATTCCATTGTTCTTAAGAAATATGAACCTGCTGATATTTTTTCCGGCAGTATGGAAGACCTGATTGAGTATAAGGGCAAAAAGGTTTCCAAAGCTTCCATTTTGGAAATGGCAAAGATGGCAGGCTTAGAATTGAAGTAAAACGAATAGAGAAAAGCAAAAGGGTATTGACTTTGTCAATATCCTTTGTTTTTTATATGATTTATTCCGATAAAACACTCTTTTCTGTGTTTTTATACTGCTTTCTAAAAAGAAAAGCCGTATTTTTATTGACAAGTCCATATTGTATCTCATAAAATAACCTTATTATGATTAAATTTTGACAAACGAAGGGTGGATACGACATGAATACAACATTTCAAGGCAGCAAGGATTATGTGGCAAGTGACGAGTTAATGCGCTCAGTCAATATTGCTATTGCCCTCCAAAAGCCTTTGCTCATCAAGGGTGAGCCCGGTACCGGCAAGACAATGCTGGCAGAAGCAATCTCCACCGCATTGGGAAAAGACCTCATTATTTGGAATATCAAGTCTACCACAAAGGCACAGGATGGCCTTTACGTTTATGACGTAGTGCAGCGTTTATATGATAGCCAGTTTGGCAACGAAGGCGTGGATGATATTCAGAAATATGTAAAGCTGGGAAAACTAGGTGAGGCTTTTACCTCTGAAAAACAGGCAATTCTTTTAATTGATGAGATTGATAAAGCAGATTTGGAATTCCCCAACGACTTACTTTGGGAGTTGGATAAAATGGAATTTTATATTCCCGAGACAAAAGAAACTGTTAAGGCAGTGCAACGCCCCATTGTTATAATTACGTCAAACGCAGAGAAGGAACTGCCCGATGCATTTTTGCGTCGCTGTATCTTCCATTATATTGAGTTCCCCGATGAACAGCAGATGACAGAAATCATTAAAGTTCATTATCCCGATGTGGAAGAGCATCTTTTGGAGCAGGTTTTGGAAACCTTCTATTGGATTAGAGATTTGTATAACATTCAGAAAAAACCTAGCACCTCAGAGGTAATTGACTGGATTCAGGCTTTGGTTCTGGGTGGCATTGATCCCGACAAAATCAAAGAGAAAGTGCCTTTTGCTGGGGTATTGTTAAAAAAGAACGAGGATATTGACACCATGAGGAGATATTTAAAGTAAAAGCAGGTGAGCCGATATGTTTACTTCATTTTTTTATCTGCTTCGTGCCAGAGGGCTTAACGTTTCCCTGAACGAATGGATGTCTCTGGTGGAAGCATTGGACAAGGGCCTTCACGGCTCCAGTTTTACGGGCTTCTATTATCTTTGTCGCGGTGTGCTTGTAAAAAGTGAAACGGATTTTGATAAATTTGATGGGGCTTTCCTTGAATTCTTTAAGGACATGGAATTTGCCACCGATGAATTGCCCAAGGAGCTATTGGATTGGCTAGAAAACCCCGCTGATGAACCGGGAAAAGAGTTTGATATGGAACGTGCCATGGAAAACGAGCGTTTATCTCAAAGTGAAATACAAAAGATGTTTCTTGAGAGACTGGAAGAACAAAAGGAAGAACACAACGGGGGCAGCTATTGGGTGGGCACCGGTGGTGTTTCTGTTTTCGGCAACAACGGCTTCAGCCCAAGGGGAATACGCGTTGGCGGTCAAGGGGGACAACGCCGGGCATTTCAGGTGGCTGGAGAGCGGAAATTCCGCGACTTCCGCCAGGATAATACATTAGATACCCGGCAGTTTCAAATGGCATTTCGTAAACTTCGTCAATTTTCTGCGCGCACAGAAGAAGCGAGAACGGAATTTGACATTGACGAAACCATCCGTGAGACTTGCGACAATGCAGGAAATTTAAAAGTGGTTTATGAAAAACCACGAAAAAATACAGTTAAACTTTTGCTTTTGATGGATAGCGGTGGCTCTATGGAATATTACAGCAGGCTTTGCAGTTCACTATTCCAAGCTGTAAGCAAATCCAACCATTTTAAGGATTTAAAGGTATACTATTTCCACAATTGCATTTATTCCAGATTGTACACTGAGGCGGATTTAAGTCCCCGTGATACCGTTTCCACTGAATGGGTGTTAAACAACCTCAGCAGTGAATACAAAGTTATCATCGTAGGAGATGCCCAAATGGAGCCTTCAGAGCTGTTAAACCCAAGCTTCTATTCCTTCGGTGTAAGAAACGAAGTAACAGGTATTGAATGGCTGCAAAAATTTAAGGACAAGTATCCTCACATTGTTTGGCTAAACCCTTCTGAACGTCCTACTTGGGGCGGTTGGTGGGCAAAAACCTACGATATTATTCATAAAGAATTTGATATGTATCGCTTGTCCCTGGAAGATTTAAATATTGCTCTGAAAAAGCTAATGGTATCCAGATAATATCTGCTGTATCGGCAAAACCCGATACAGCTTTTTTTTGGATTATTTATGAAAATTCCTTATTTTAATGATATTTAATAAAAAAAGGTATTCCAAAAGTCGTATTTTGACCTTAGGAATACCTTTTTTGCCCCGCTAAAGAGCTATTTTCTCCACCGCTGTTTTTTATAAACTTACCTTTTTTTCAACAAAACCAAGATTTGCAGAAAATCGATTACTAAGAAATGATTGCGCATACACACTATCCCTACCCCGTCCGGTGTTTATGCCCAATATCCCCGTGATCAAACCAAAGGCTTAGGGAGGGTTTGGTTTACATTTTCCAACTTATCTTTTTTGTCGTCATCCTACTTTCAAAATAACCCCTTCATTTAGTCAATTGCATCTGATTCTACAAGAAAGGAAGGTTTGGAGGGACGTACGCAAGGTACGTTTTCCTTTCTCGATCACAGTCCAATATCCAAAAGAAATTTTATTTCAAATATAGGTTGTCTTAAGCTTGTTTACACAAACAATCAGCAGAATATGATCACTGGCAGAAAAGAGCATATTTTTATAGGTAGATTCTTCGCAAGGAACGGTCGCCCGAGGGCGGACTTGCAAAAAAACATGATATGACGTTATTATGCCTGTTACGGCAATGCTCTTCTCTTTCAGGGATTTATATAAAACTTTTCTTACGCCTCCTCATTGATGTAACCGATATTCGTACGGATTACGTCACAGGAGTGGTGGAACGCCTTCAATTCTTCTTCATTTAAGCGCAATTCAAACACTTCTTCTACACCATTTTTGCCAATCACACAAGGCGTGCTGATAAAAATATCCTTTTGTCCATATTCACCGTTTAACTGTGTAGTACATGGCATAACTACCTTTTCATCATGGAAAACGGCATGAACAAAACGTGCAAGGGTCGACGCAATGCCATACTCCGTGCAGCCTTTACCGGCAAAGGTTACCCAACCGCCCTTGGTTGCTTCCTCCAAAACCGCAGCCTGATCCACTTTATATTTCTCATTCTCTTCCGCAAGCTCAGCAAGGGGTTTTCCGTTTACTGTTACATGAGACCAAGGTGCCATTTGGGAATCCCCATGCTCACCCATAGTATATGCAACCAGTGATTTATGGTCGATGCCTGTTTCTCTGGACAAAACAGCCTTAAAACGAGAACTATCAAGGCCTGTGCCTGTGCCAAATACACGAGACTTATCAAAACCAGAAAGCTTATGCACCTGTCTTGCAATGATGTCACAGGGGTTTGTGATATTAATGAAAATGCCGTCAAACCCTGCATCTACCACCTGCTTTACAAAGCTGTTTACCATACCGATGGAAACATTCAATTCATCTAAGCGGTTATTACTCTTTGTAATAACACCAACGCTGACAACCACCACGTCACAATCCTTTAAATCAGCATAGCCACCGGCACGTACCTCTACCCGATGGGGCAGATAAGCAACGCTGTCTCTTAAATCCTGACATTCGCTGATTGCTTTTTGTTCATTAATATCCACCAAAACCAATTCATCCACAATACCCTGTACCGCTAAACTATAGGCACAATGGGCACCAACATGACCAACTCCGACAATACCAACACTTCTTGTTTTCATTTGAAAAACCTCCTAATATGAAATTGTATTTTGTTAATATTCCAATATGGAATGTTTATAAGCCAAAACCAGAAAAAAGTATATGTGTATAAATCATACTCAACGTCATATAAATCGTTAAAATAACGGCAAATGCAGCCATAGTACGTTTCAAAACTTCTCCTTCTTTTCCAATCACCCCTACCGTTGCACATGCAGCAACAACGTTATTGGGGCAAATTAAATTCCCCAAGGAGGCTCCCGCATTCTGTCCTGCGAAAACAGTAATGGGGTTTAACCCCAGCATGTTTGACGCATTCAAATGCATTGGTGCAAACATAATATTTGATCCCAGACCCGTGCCTGTAATAAAGGAGCCTGCGGAACCAATGGCAACAGCCGCAGCAGGATATAAAGGCCCTGCCGCATCGGCAATGGTAGAAGCAATTAATTGTATCATCCCCGTCTGACTATTTTGCATAATATAAGAAACCGTCAATAGGGAACCCATGGTAACCAATACGGGAACCACACGCATAATAGTCTGCTTCATGGTATCAAAGAAACCTTCTGCGCTGACACCTAAAATAACGCAACCAATGCAGGCACACAAAAATACCACAACATCAACCCAAACAATATATCCGAAGGTTGTCAAAATCGAGAAAGGTACCGTATAGCGCACCAAGGGGAGCAATACTACCAATACCAAATAGGGAGACAACGCATGGAAAGAAGAATAGCGACGATGTTCCCCTTCATCCTTGCCACTAAAACCATTTTCTTTGTAACGATACTCCTCAGGTGTTTTGATTTTCACTAGTTTCAAATAGATAACAGAGCAAACAATAGAAAGTAAGCCCGTTCCAAGACTAGTGATTTCCGGTCCAACAAAGTTGGAAAGACCAAACATAATGAGTCCTGTGCTAGTTCCTGCGAATAATAAATAAGGTATAATTCCTTTAAAGCCTTTTTTTCCAAAAGCAATCATTACAATCAAAAATGGTATTACAAAAACACCAAACATATGAATTCTACCAACCATAGCGGAATTCAGAGAAGCTGTACTAATGCCCTGCTCCACCAAATAAGAGCCACCTGTGATGGTGGTAAGCCCTGCACCGCCCCATGAACATGGTGTGGCATCACCTAACAAAGCAACCACAATGGCAACAATGGGATCAAAACCCAAACCAACCAAAAACGGAGCAGCAATTGCCGCTGGGGAACCTGCCCCGGCAGCACCCTCTAAAAAGATCGGTACCATAAGCCCAACAATAATCAACTGTGCTCTACGGTCATCAGTAACTCCCGCCAAAGTATTTTGCACCTGCTTCATGGCTCCTGAGCGTTGCATCAGGTTTAACAGCAAAAAGGAGGAGAAGACCAGCATAACAATCTTTGTGCCTTCCTTAATACCCTTCCATAACAGCCCATCTACCATGGTAACGGTATCTTTAAACACTGCATCCGCGGGACTAAAATATGTAAGTGCAAGAATAATAATATACACTAGCCCTACCGGTGCGACCTTCATTGCAGGTTTTTTTAGAACAACGATTCCCACCAAAATTAATACCAAGGGGCTAAGTGCCATTACAAAATCCATTATAACCATCTCCTTTTTCACTGTTTTCCATATGTTCTTTGTTTCATGTAACTCCATTTTTCAAAAACAAAAGGACCCATGGCGATCGCCACGAGTCCCTTTCCTCTTTTATGCTTAAGAGTGTTCTTTCTTGTCTCTTCTCATATTATAGAGGTATTTCTCACATGACAATCAGCACTATTCTTCTCTTTGCCCATAATAATCACCACGAGGACCAGAAGGATAGTGCTAATAATCAGCTCTACACCATATTGAGTTGTACACAACGCAACATAATTCATAAGAAATACCTCACTTTTCTTTTCTAAAAATGGAATAGCAAAACAATACCACTTTCTTTTATAGGTGTCAACGCCACCTATTTTGACTGTTTTTCGCAAATTGTACAACTTTTTATACAAAATATTTTCTGTACCAACAAAAATACTAATGTTTTATAGTAAAATGTATTTATTGACATACATTGTTCCGAAATTATTTTTTTATAAGTATTTTGTATACATATTTCTAGACTTTTTTTCTACATTAATGTGCAAAAATAAATACAAAAACACCCCTGGGCAAATGCCCAGGGGTGTCACACAAACAAAAATCCTTGACGAGAAGTATTATCAATGTCTATTATACAATACTATCCAACTTTTGCTTTAAAACAGTAGGAGGTGTCACACCAACGACAGCGTCAACAGGTTTACCATCCTTAAAAAACAACATATTGGGGACGCTCATAATTTGATATTTTTGCGCCAAATCCATAGATTCGTCAATATCAACCTTAAAAACCTTTGCCTTGCCTTCATATTCAGCAGAAAGCTGTTCTAAAACAGGACCCATCATCTTACAAGGTCCACACCATGTAGCTGAAAAATCAACTAAAACAGGGACATTACTCTCTAGTACTTCTTTTTGAAATTTATCTGATTTAATCTGCAACATTTTTCATTCCTCCTAGTTCTAATTTTCTCCAAAAATACGAAACCTATTCACTGATCTGAGTATAGCACAGGCATTTTAATAAATCAATATATTTTACTAAATAATAATGATTCTTATTGACTTAGTCACATAACCCGTTAAAACTTTTTTAATTCTAACAACTTCTACCGATAAATCTATAAAAGAAATTATATTCATTATTTTATTTTTTATTATAAAGAATAATTTTTTTCAATAGGGCAATAATGACTATTGAGGATGTTATTCTCCCCCATATAATAACATTCTTTCTACTTCTTCCCCTTAAAAAAGGGTATCCTTATAGTCTCTATGACCAAAAGGGTACCCTTTTTCCTATTTATTTAAAGCCTCTATAATCAAAAGGTACGCCTCTTCAACCCGTCGCATATGGTTTTTTGCCAAAGCTATATTTCCACCTCTTAATGCCTCTGTAGCGGGGCGCAAAGCTTCGCAAAGGTTCTCCATAGATAAATTTGCAGCCATTCCCATTAAAGTATGCGCTGCATGAAAAGCTAAAGAAGCTTCTTCTGCTGCCATGGCTTGTCTCAATCTTTCCATATTTAAGTCCCCGGGAAATTTTAATAAAAACGTCTCATAGAGTCTTTCATTATTCATAAATCGTTCCACGCCGCTATGCAGATTCACCCCTGCTACTGTCAGCTTGGCTTTCTCCAATTCTTCCACATCCACACCCACTTTGCTGTGATTGCATTATTTGTTTTATCTCCTGGGAGAGTCTCAAAAATTCATCCATCAATGCAGGATTAAAGATGCCACATTCTCCGCCTATAATCATTTCAACGGCTTTTTCATGGGAATATTCCTGTTTATAAATCCTTTCACTGGTTAACGCATCATACACATCCGCCAGAGAAACAATCTGAGACCACGGTGATATTTCGTCTCTCTTCAGTCCATCAGGATAGCCCTTTCCATCCCATCGTTCATGATGATGCCTACAAATATCATAGGCATAATGATAAACAGAATTATGATGAATTGCAGGAATTTGATCTAATAATTCGCATCCTCTTACGGTATGGGTTTTCATAATCAGAAACTCCTCCGCCGTAAGCCTGCCGGGCTTATTTAAAATATAATCGGGAATTGCAATTTTTCCCACATCATGCATAATTGCTGCAGTGGCGATCTTTTTAATTTCTGTGATCCTTAGACCCTTTCCAAAGACGGTTTTTTGTAGTAAAAATAGTGTCAAATCATGAATTCGTTTGACATGTTCTCCGCTTTCACAATCTCGAAATTCTATGGCTGTGGCCAATGCCCCAATCATTGCATTGTTCAATCCCTGAATCTCTTTCGTTTTTTCATCCAGTTCAATTTCTTGCAATTGTACCTGATGGTTTAATCGATTACGCATAGAACAAAGCTCCATAATGCTTTCCATGCGTTTTTTCACAATATAGGGGATGATGGGGCGTTCAATAACGTCCATAACACCCAATTCATACCCCCGAAGGGTAGATTCCTCAGTACACTCTGCTGTAATCAAAAAAACCGGCACCTTTTCCATAAAGTTGCGCTCATGCAAAACCTCCAGAACACCAAAACCGTCCATTACCGGCATTATAATATCCAGCACCACTGCCGCTAGACTTTCCCCTTGAGCATCAATTGCTTCCAATGCTTCTATCCCGTTTTCAGCCTCTAAAATTGTATACTCGTCTTGAAAAATTTCACGAAGGATTACACGGTTTACTTCAACGTCATCTACTACCAAGATCGCCCTTCTTTCATTCGCCGCCATGCCTTTCCTCCATTTCAGATTTTTATTCAAACGACTCGCAAATGATTCCCTTCGGCTGCCCTTTGATAAAACAAGAGCTTGTACCCTTTTCAACTATTTCGAAAGCCCCGCAAAAAGTGGGCGGGGGTTTCCGAAAGCCCGTCAAACAACAATTGTTAAATATTTCCTTTCTTTAAAAGTATAACATAAGGGAAAGTTAGGGTAAAGATTTCATAAGATACAAAAGCAAAAAACTCTAATATCAAAATTGCTCAATATCTATAATCTCTGGAACATATCCTTGTTTTAGAGCCTTTTGGCAAATGGAATAAAACATATCTGTATAATCACTGAGAAAAAAGGTTCTTTCACCAGCCTTTTCCTCCATGTTTACAATGCCCTTTTCCTGCAAAAAAAGCTTTACTTGTTTCGCCGTGGCTTTTGCCGGATCAACCAGCTTTACTTCATCCCCCACAATGCCACCAATACATTTCTTCAACAAAGGATAATGGGTACAACCCAAAACCAAAGAATCGATACCCTTTGCCATCAAATCTTCCAAGTATTTTTCTGCTGCCAATCGAGCCACCTGGTTATCCGTCCAGCCCTCTTCAGCCAATGGAACAAACAGAGGACATGCTCTGGAAAATACCTGCATTTCATTGTCCTTTTTGCAAATCATTTTTTCATATGCCCCAGAACGCACTGTAGCTGCCGTACCGATTACACCGATCTTTTTGTTGTGCGTGGAGCGAAGGGCTTCGCCCACCCCCGCGTCCACCACCCCAAAAATAGGAACATCAAAGGCACTATGAAGCTCTTCCAAACTGTTAGAGCTGGCTGTATTGCAGGCAACAATAATTGCCTTTACTTCCTTCGTAAGCAAAAAACGTACATTTTGCTTGGAAAACTTCGTTACAGCCTCCTTAGACTTGCTGCCATAGGGTAAGCGGGCTGTATCGCCAAAATAAACGATATTTTCATGAGGCATGACCTTCATGACCTGTTTTACAACTGTCAATCCGCCCACTCCCGAGTCAAATATACCAATCGGTCTTTTATCCATAAGGTTCCTTCTTTCTTTTCAGCCTCGGATTCCATTATCACGGGTGAGGGCCAATTCAATTAAGCAATCCATCAGTTCTGCTTTTGTTACCCCGGCTGTTTCCCATAGCATAGGATACATACTAATGGAAGTAAAGCCAGGCATGGTGTTAATTTCATTAAACAAAACTCGCCCTGTTTCCTCCTCCAAGAAAAAGTCAATCCGCGCCAAGCCGCTACCATCTACCGCCTGATAAATTTTTGCGGCAATCTTTCGTATGGTTTTCTCTTCCTCCGCTGTAATAGGAGCAGGGATTACAGTACGGGACTCGCTATTGTTATATTTCGCATCATAATCATAAAATTCTGCCGCCGGCAACACTTCACCGACACCGCTTACTACAGGTTCCTCATTGCCAAGGACAGCGCATTCAAATTCTCTACCAACAATTGCCTCTTCCACAATAATTTTTCGGTCATACTCTGCTGCCAAGTTGATTGCATTGACTAAGGCTTCTTTGTTCTTGGCCTTGCTAATGCCCACGGATGAGCCTGTATTTGCGGGCTTTACAAAGCAAGGATATCCCAACTTCTTTTCCACCCGATCTACCAGTTTATCCATATCTCCCAGCTCCTCTTTTTGAAACCAGATATATTTTGCTTGAGGAACTGCTGCATTTTTTGCAATTATTTTTGTAAAAACCTTATCCATACAGACAGCGGAGGATAAAACACCGCACCCAACATAAGGGATACACGCCATTTCCAAGAGACCTTGAATGGTTCCGTCCTCCCCCCATGCACCATGCAGAGCAGGAATTACCACATCAATAGGGATTACCTTCACATGACCATTTACAATTTTCAAAAGGGCTTTTTGCTTTGCATCAGGACTTATAATTGCGGGGGTTGCATATTTCTCCCACTGACCTGTTTTGATATGCTCTGTAGGGCCAGTATAAACAAGCCATTCTCCTTCTTTTGTAATACCAACGGGGATAACCTGATACTTTTTACTATCTATTTCATTAATCATCATTGTTGCAGACATTCTGGAAACTTCGTGTTCTGACGACTGTCCGCCGAATAATACGATCACAGTTTTTCTATTCATATACAAACCTCTTTTCTGCTCCTGAAAGCTGAGTCCAATCAGTACCATTATATGCAATCTATCATTGGCTGACAATAAAAAAATTGATAATTCCATTTTTCAGCTTATTCATGGCAAAAAAAACAAGTCGTCCCCTGTGTTACAACAGAGGAACGACCTTTCTCATCAGAATTGTTCAGTCAAAAATGCTTCAATTGGATTAAGCATTACCCTTTAAAAGATGGGAAATAGATTTATACAGTAAAAACGTCATAGTGCCGTTGATACCCGCCTTTAACAAGTTAAAAGGAATAATGATAGGTATCAGCATAGGGATAACTTTTTCTAAAGGTATATTCATGAATAATGGTGTGAATATCATGTTCATGATGACCATAGCCACGGTCTGTACCAATGCACCAGCTACTAGTGCAAGCACTGCATTTTTTCTAGTTTTATTTTTTTTATATATGCTTCCTGCAACAAAGGCACATGCGCCTGTTGCAAAAATATGCATTACAATTCCAATAATCCCACTGCCTGCACTCACTGTAAACCCTTGAATAATGGAAACAACGATTGCCAGCAATAAGCCTGCCACAGGCCCATAGGCAAATGCGCCAATTAGGATTGGGATATCTGCAGGGTCATACTCCAAGAATGCTGCCGCCGGGATCAAAGGAAAGTGAATTGCAGCCACCAGCACAATAGAGATAGCCCCTAGCATTGCCAAAGACACCATAACCTTTGTGGACATTTTCTTGTTATTTTTTGTTACTGCTACTTTTGAAGATATGTTTTCCATTTACTTCTCCTCCATTTTCGTCTAAAATTTTCAGGTTATCGCCAAGAAATAAAAGCGAACTTTTTCTTTCCATTGGGCTTCATCCCAAAGCAAAAGAAAAAGCCTGAAAATCTTCAGGCTAAATAAGCAAAATAAAGGCCGACGCAAATCCGCAGAAAAAAATTAATTTTCCACAAAAAAACATCAAACTTTTATTCTTCTTCCATCCAGACTATACTGTCGGTTTTGGAGTTACACCAAATCCTGCGCAAATGCGCTCGCGGACTTTACCGCCGATCGGGAATTTCACCCTGCCCTGAAGAATTTCATATATTTAATTACAGTCACATTATAAATCCAAGGGAACGGAAAGTCAACACCAAATAGTAAGATTTTTCTGCATTCTTATGGATATTTCACCAATATTGTCCTAAAAAACTGGTGCTTGGGCTATTTCTTCTCTTTCGTTTGTGATGAATTTTTACGTTGACCTTGCCCTTTTTTTCGAAACATGCTTAATCCTAAATTTAGAATAACCAACGCCAATAAAAATCCTAAAAGCAAAGGCAGCACTGGGGGTATCTCTTGCCCCGGACTTGCCACAGTTGTTAAAATAGATAATAACAAAGCATTCACTCCCTTTTTCAATCGCTTATTGAAAGCCGTAAAATACAGCTTCAAATCATACCCCAATGATTTTGCCAAAGGGTAATAATCCGGATATTCTTAATCAATAAATCATAGAAGTAACAATATGCCCAGTGGCATGATGGAAAGTACCAAAAAAACTCTTTGACTCCCTCTAACCTTCTTCGATCAAGAATATCTCCTATATTATATATCATACCTGATTTTTGTGCACAAAAAAAGCCCTGATTGCAAAGCAATGGGCTTTTTACATTTATTAATCCTGTGTATAAGGCATCAGGGCTACGTGTCTTGCTCTTTTGATAGCAGTTGTCAACGCTCTCTGGTGCTTAGCGCAGTTGCCTGTAATTCTTCTGGGAAGGATTTTGCCTCTTTCAGAAACATATCTTCTCAGCTTATTTACATCCTTGTAGTCTACGGTTGTTATTTTATCCGCACAACATTGGCAAACGCGTTTTTTTCTACGACCACGTTTTTTCTGAATCATGTCTAAGTCCTCCTTCTTTACTGAATTTTAGAAGGGCAGATCGTCATCTTCGATGCTTTCATCGATTGGGTAAAAGCCATCATCTTGGGCTGCCTGCTTTGGTGCTGCGGGGGCATCGGCCTTATGGCCTTCGAAGGATGCTTTGCTTTCGGCAAAGTATTGCTCCTCTACCACCACGTCTGTGCTCCAGCGTTTTTTGCCCTCGTTATCGTCCCAGGAACGAACCTGAAGTCTACCGATAACGCTAACCATCTGACCTTTTTTGAAGTATTTCTCCGCGAATTCGCCTGCTTTACCAAAGGAAACACAATTGATAAAGTCAGCGTCGGGCTCGCCTTGGCGTTTGAAACGGCGGTTCACCGCCAAAGAGTATCTGGCTACGGCCAAAGGTTCATTTCCCTGAGAATATCTAACCTCGGGGTCCTTGGTCAATCGACCCATAAGAATCACTTTGTTCATAGGATTACCTCCTTCTTACGCCTCTTTGCGGATAATGAGATAACGTAAAACGTTTTCCATAATACGCATACGAGCTTCAACTTCTGCGGGAGCATTAGCGGGAGCTTCGAATGTTGTGAAGCTTAAGAAACCTTCGTTTACTTTTTTAATTTCGTAAGCAAGCTTTCTTTTGCCCCAATCATCAACTTTTTCGATTTTCGCGCCGAATCTTTCCAAAGTAGCCTGAACTTTCGCTACTTCTTCTACTCTGCCTTCTTCGTCCAGTGCGGGACTTAAAACCATAGCTAATTCGTACTTGTTCATGTGGGTTACACCTCCTTTTGGACATATGGCTCTCCCCTTATTGGGAGAACAAGGATTTGAGTCGGCACAATTACCGACTCTAAAATAAAATATCACAAAAAACCCACTAGTGCAAGCTTTTTTTCCTCTTTTCCATGATTTTAAGGACTTTTATGCTTAATCTTCATATTCCTGTTCCAATTTTTTCATTCTGCGCTCTTCCAAACGAATGAACATGGCTCTGGCCAGAAAAAACACAACACAAAAGGTAACAATATAAGAAATAGCAAACTCTTTTGATACTTGCCTTCCGCTAAATAGCCAAAATAGAAAGAAAACCGCTATTCCCACAAGGGCACCTATGATATTTCTCTTTGGACTCAACTGTTGGCGAAAGTTTGTGGCAAGGACTACCCCCAATTGACGACTGCGCACCATTTGGTAGATGGGTGCAACAATCATAATTACATACTCCGTAATGCACTGGGACAAATCCATTTTAAAATACGACACTTTTACCAAAAAGGTTGCCACAACGAACAAATATGTTAATTGAAATAACTCGCCATAAATCTTATTCTTAGACTGCTCCACTCTTTCATCTTTTATCTTCATTTTAATAACCTCCTATTTTCAAAAAATCAATCTTCGCTCCACTGTTCCTCCAGCTTCTTTTTTCGTTCCTTTTCCGCCGGAATGACAATGCCCCCAAGGGCAACGGCAATAAAACCATAAATCAACAAAGTAGCAACCCAATTGATTACACTTTCTATGCCTCCAATCCAGCCAGCCAAAACCAGCAATACCCCCACTATCAAACTCAAACTGTAAATTATTTTCTTGTTTAGCCTTTTTTCCTGAGGAAAAACAATCCCCAATTGCCTTGGGCGAAAGTAGAAATACAAAGGCGTTAGCAGTATAAAAATAAACTCTGTGACGCATTGTTGAAAATCCATATCGAAATAAAAAAGCTTGGCAATTACAGAAATAAAGCAAAAGTGATAAATTGCCACAAACCACTCTGTTGAAATTTTGTATTTCTCCCGCTCCAGACGTTCATCTTCAAATTTTCTTTGGGCTAGCATAGTATTCCCTCCTATTTTCTATTTTTCGTCCTCCCAGAACAAATCATCCAATGTTTTACCCAAAGCTTTACAAAGGGCAATACATAAATTAATCGTTGGATTGTATTTTCCTGCTTCAATCATGCCAATGGTCTGCCTTGTTACGCCCACCCTTTGGGCAAGCTCATCTTGAGAAAGATCCAAAGCCGCTCTGGCAGACTTAATTTTTAAATTTTTCATTTCACCACTTCCTCTCTTGCTATACTCTTGTTATACAATATATTATTCTTAATGTCAACTATATTTTACATTATTAATAAAATAATTTGCATTTTGCAACATAGCTTGTGTTATAACCCCTTTCCAATTATAATAGTAGGTAAAAGCAAACTAAGGAAGAAAGGTGAAACCAATGATTACAAAAGTTTATGAGAAACCTAATATATATAAAATAGATGTGCCTCTGCCAAATAACCCCCTGAAAAATTTAAACTGTTATGTGGTGCAAGATAGTGGCGAAAGTTTGATTGTGGATACTGGCTTTAACCGCCCCGAATGCAAAGAAGCCCTTCTTGAGGGCTTACGGGAGCTAGATGTGGACTGGACAAAAACAAATATGTTCCTTACCCATCTTCATTCTGATCATTCAGGCCTTGCCCCTGCAGTGATGCACGAAAAGCCGGGGAAAATTTATATGAATAAAGAGGACCATGACTATCTAGGTTGGATTTTAAATGGAAACCGTTGGGATGCATCTGACGAAATTTTTCGCAAAGAGGGCTTTACCCTAGAGCAATTGACTTGGTTGAAGGAAGAAAACCCCGCCAGAGGCTTTGAACCCGATTATTATTTTGATGCCGTCGCGGTGGGTGATGGTGATATTTTAAAAGTTGGTGCCTTTGCATTTCAGTGTGTATTTGTTCCCGGCCATACACCAGGACAAACCTGCTTATATCTACCTGAGGAAAAATTGATGCTGTCTGCCGACCATATTTTATTTGATATCACCCCCAATATCACCTCGTGGGTAAACATAGAAGATTCATTGGGAGATTATTTAAACAGCTTGGTGAAAATTCGTACCTATGATATGAAAACAGTATTACCCGCCCACAGAAAAAATGAAATGGATGTTTATGTGCGCATAGAAGAAATTCTCCATCATCATCTAATTCGCTTGGAAGAGACCATTGATGCCCTGGAGAAATACCCTAATGCCCATGCAACCCAAATCGGTTCTTGTTTAAAATGGTCCATGCGGGGAAAAACTTGGGAAGAGTTCCCCCTTTCCCAGCGTTGGTTTGCCGTAGGGGAAACCATGTCCCATTTGGATTTTTTAATCAAAAGAGGCTTAGTAGAAAAAACCGAAAGTGAATATTATGGCTATTCCTTAACGGATAGCGCAGAGGTTTGCAAAGATAAACTAAATCAGCTTTGGCAGGTCTATAATTAATACGAACCTTGGGCCTTTGGTCTGGAATTTTCCTCCGCAAAACCATCCTTTTTGATGGTAGCGTGTAGTTCCATCCAAAACCCACTTGCTTTTTAAGCGAGACCCCAAAAAAGGGAGTGTTTCAGTCAAAACATTAAGGTTTTGACTTTTTTCACTCTGTAAAAAGCATAATTAAAAAGGAAGGCGTAAAAATGGATATTCTAAAACGATTACAAGAAGAACTGAATATTAAAACTTTTCAAGTGGAAAATACAGTTACCCTTTTGGATGAAGGCAACACAGTGCCATTTATTGCAAGATACCGTAAAGAAATGACAGGATCTTTAGATGACCAAATCATTCGTCAACTTGCAGAGCGTTTAACCGCCCTAAGAAATCTTGAGGAAAAACGGGAGCAAGTGCGTTCCTCCATCGAAGAGCAAGGCCTGCTTACCGATGAATTGGCTAAAAAGCTGGCAGATGCCATAACCCAAACGGAAATTGACGATATTTACCGCCCATTCCGCCCAAAACGCCGTACCAGAGCATCCATTGCCAAAGAAAAAGGCTTAGCTCCTTTGGCAGAAATGATTTGGGGACAGGTGCTTTTGACCCCTTTGGCTGAGTATGCCGCCGCTTTTGTGGATGAAGAGAAAGGCGTTTCCTCTGTTGAAGATGCCATAGAAGGTGCAAAAGATATTTTGGCGGAACAGCTTTCCGACGATGCAAGCATTCGACAGCTCCTTCGAGAGGAATGGATGAAGAATAGTCTATTGCTCTCTCAAAAAGCAAAGGACGAGCCTTCTGTATACGAAATGTATTATGATTATAGTGAACCCTTAAAGAATATTGCCTCTCACCGCATTCTAGCAATTAACCGTGGGGAAAAAGAAGGCTTTCTTTCCGTAAAAATTCAAGGAGAGGATGAACGTCTTTTTGAAAAAATAGGGCGTGTTGTCATCAAGAAAAACAGCCATACTGCCGAAATTTTACAGGCTGTCATCGAGGATAGCTATAAAAGACTCATTGCTCCATCCTTAGAACGAGAGCTTCGCAACGATTTTACGGAAAAGGCCGAGGAATCTGCCTTGGGCGTCTTTCGTGAAAACTTGAAGCAGCTTCTATTACAGCCTCCCATTGCAGGTAAGGTTGTCTTAGCTTTAGACCCGGCTTTTCGTACAGGTTGTAAGCTGGCAGTGATTGATGAAACAGGAAAACCTTTGGAAACAGCAGTGATTTATCCAACACCACCCCAAAACAAAAAGGAAGAGGCCGAAAAAACACTGAAACGCCTCATTGAAACCTATGGCGTTTCCCTAATTTCCATTGGTAACGGCACCGCTTCCAGAGAGTCGGAGCAGTTTGTTGCAGAAGTTTTGAAAGGATTAGATCGAAAGGTTCAGTATATCATTGCCAATGAGGCAGGGGCTTCCGTTTATTCCGCATCCAAGCTGGGTGCAGAGGAATTCCCCCAATATGACGTATCTCTGCGTAGTGCTGTTTCCATCGGCAGAAGAATTCAGGACCCTTTGGCGGAGTTAGTAAAAATAGACCCCAAATCCATCGGCGTAGGACAATATCAGCATGATATGAATCAAAAACGTCTTGGTGAAACCTTAGGGGGCGTAGTTGAAGACTGTGTAAACAGCGTAGGGGTGGATTTAAACACCGCCAGCCCTTCTCTCCTGTCTTATGTGGCAGGAATCAACAGTACTGTTGCAAAGAACATCCTGTTATATAGAGAGGAAAACGGAAAATTTAAAACCCGTAAGGAATTGCTGAAAGTGCCAAAGTTAGGGCCTAAAGCATTTTTACAGTGTGCCGGGTTTTTGCGCATCTCCGAAAGCAATATGGCCTTAGACCACACAGGAGTGCATCCCGAAAGCTACGGAGCGGCAGAAAAGCTTCTTAGCGCTTGCGGCTTCACCCTAGAGGATGTGGAAAAAAAACAAGTAACCGGCTTAAGCAAAAAGATACCTTCCCCTGAAAAAATGGCAGAAACACTGGGCATTGGTGTTCCCACGCTGGAGGACATCATCAAGGAATTGGAAAAACCCGGACGTGACCCTCGCGAAGATGCCCCTGCCCCTATTTTGCGCAGCGACGTTCTTTCTATGGAGGATTTGCAAGAAGGGATGATTTTGACGGGAACGGTGCGTAATGTCATAGATTTTGGTGTATTTGTGGATATTGGTGTACATCAAGACGGACTAGTGCATATCTCTCAGATTTGTAACCGATTCATCAAACATCCTCTGGAAGCAGTAAAGCTTGGGGATGCGGTAAAGGTAAAAGTGCTCTCCGTGGATATAGAAAAGAAGAGAATTTCATTAACTATGAAAAATGTGGAGTAGAATACGAAGGTATTCTGCACATGGTGTCATCAAAAAAGGTGCCAAATAAGAAGACACCTCAGAATTTCAAATAAACATATTTTATAATGGGCAAGGGTTAGAATCAAAGGGTTTCATCAATAAAATCAGTAGTATGGACTTTGCCCCATTCTAGAAAACTTAAAGAAACTGAGCTTTATTTAAAAGGGCAAGCATATGCTTGCCCTTTTAAATTTCTAATGTTCTTTTATCTTCCTCTTGCTAAACGCTCCAATTGAATAATCAACGTAGGCACAAATGCCAGGCCTATAATCTGGAAAATATGTGTAGCTGTCAAAGCATCATTAATGTCAAACAATTGGTGTAAACCAGACAACAATAGCACCGCCATAAGCAAAACACCACCAATGGCAAAGGCACCATAGCTATATGGGTTATTGGGTAGTCGGAAGATGGAGCGTGTTCCCCTGCAATTGAACCCATGGAACAAACGAGCCAAACAAAGGGTTGCAAATGCCATAGTAGATGCCAAACCGGGATTTTCACCCAGACCAACATAAAAGGCTATAATGGTCACAACAGAAATCAAGCCTCCCTGCAACACCAATCTTTTTACAAAATCCCGTGTTAAAATGCTTTCTTTTGGGTTTCTCGGTTTATCATTTAATAAATCCCCAGTGGGTTTTTCCATATTTACTGCCAATGCAGGCAAACTATCTGTGAGCAAATTGATAAACAATAGCTGTACTGCTGTAAAAGGCAATGGCAATCCCAATAAGGAAGTAAACAATACTGTTATAATCCCAGCAAGGTTACCAGAAAGCAAAAATTGGATTGAATTTTTGATGTTTGCATACACATTACGCCCATTGCCAACGGCTTTTACGATGGTTGCAAAGTTGTCATCCGTTAAAATCATTGCCGCCGCATCCTTAGATACCTCAGTACCCGTGATACCCATAGCAATACCAATATCCGCCTGTTTTAGCGCAGGGGCATCGTTTACGCCATCACCAGTCATCGCCGCAATGCAGCCGTTTTCCTGCCAAGCACGTACAATTCTGATTTTATGCTCGGGGGAAACACGGGCATACACAGAAATTTCTTTTACCATATCCCGTAATTCCTCGTCACTAATATGCTCCAGCTCTGCACCCTCAACGGCTCTGTCTCCTTCTTGCAAAATACCAATTTCTTTTGCAATGGCAGATGCCGTTACTTTGTGATCCCCTGTAATCATAACAGGGCGAATGCCTGCCCGCAGACAATCGGCAACAGCAGGCGCAGATTCCAAACGGGGGGGATCCATCATGGCAATCAAACCAATAAAGGTTAAGTCCCTTTCATCCTCCAAGATCAGACGGCGTTGTTCACCAATTTCCTTTTTCCCAAAAGCCAGAACTCTTAGGCCTTGGGAAGAAAAATCTTGATTTTCTGCAATAACTCTATCCAAATCCTTTTGGGTGATTTCTCTTACCGTTTCGTTTTCCACAATATTATTGCATCTGGAAAGCAAAACATCAGGAGCACCCTTTGTCATCATTAATATTTTTTCATCAAGTTGGTGCAAGGTGGACATGAGCTTTCGGTCAGAATCAAAGGGAAGCTCACTTAGACGAGGATATTCCCCTCTAATATCTGCCTCATGACCACCGGTTTTACGACAAAAACTAAGCAACGCCGTTTCCGTAGGGTCACCTATTTTGGCATCTCCGCTAATTGCCCCGTCATTACAAAGAACCCCTGTTACAATCAGCTCTCTATGCTGTTTTTTATCACTATCCACATCATCTGCGTCCGTGGTACCGCCCAGGGTAAACACCTTTTGCACCGTCATTTTATTCTGGGTCAATGTACCTGTTTTATCAGAACAAATTACGGAAACACAACCCAAGCTTTCCACCGCCCGAAGGTTTTTAATGATGGCATTTTCCCTCGCCATTTTTTGGGTACCAATTGCCAACCCAATGGTCACAATAGAGCTTAACGCCTCAGGAATTGCCGCCACCGCCAACGCCACAGCAAACATCAAAGCATCTGCTATAGCCTGACCACGCCATACGCCAAGGCCAAACACAATAACACAGATAGCCAGAATGACAAAAGAAAGCTTTTTTGAAAAATCATCTAAGCTTCTTTGCAGTGGAGTTGTTTTTTCCTGGGCAGATTCCATCAGGTTAGCAATTTTTCCAATCTCTGTCTCCATACCTGTAGCAGTTACCAAAACCACAGCACGTCCATAAGAAATCAAAGATCCACTAAAAACCATATTTAAGCGGTCTCCCAAAGGAAGTTCCTCTTCCTCAATTAAATCAGCAGATTTATTTACATTTTCCGATTCTCCCGTTAAGGCGCTCTCGCTAACCTGCAGGGAGTGATTTTCTAAAATACGACCATCCGCCGCGGCAACATCCCCTGCTTCCAAAAGCAAAATATCACCTGGAACCAACTTTACGGCTGGAACCTCCATTTTTTCCCCATCACGAATGACTCTCGCATTAGGAGCAGACATTGCCTTTAGACTTTCCAGAGATTTTTCTGCTTTAAAATGCTGTACCGTACCTAAAATCGCATTTAATATCAATACGGTGATAATAACGATGGTGCCTTCCATTCCTCCGGTCAACGCCGAAATGATGGCCGCTACAATTAAAATGACAACCAAAAGATCAGCAAACTGCTCAAAAAACACCTGAACAAGGCCCTTGCGCTTGCCTTCCCTCAGCTTATTTTCCCCGTACTTTTCCAGCCGTTTTTCCCCTTCTTCCCCAGAGAGCCCATGCTTTGAGGTTTCGTATTCGCGAAATAGCTCCTCCTTTTTTCTCATCCAAAGTTTATCCATTTCCATTCTCCTTTCGGTGCAAACAAAAAAGACCTTTATTGCACCCATACAAATTTTTCGGTACAATAAAAGTCTTGCTTCCTAAGAATACTCAGCATTCTTGGGGCAACGTCCGGGCTGTTTGGCCGTGATGACGAACGTTGGCGTCGCTTATAGCGAAAGCTACTCCCTCTTATTTGTATGAATTCTACCATACCAAACATGGAAAATCAATACAAATTTTCCATGTCACCGAAAAATCTTCCTTTTTCAGTATTCCCAATGAATTCTGACTATAGTCTTGTATATTTTTTAACATATCTCTTTTCATATGCATATTTATTTGGTATACTAGACAAAACTCAGTTGGAAAAGGAGGGATTGATATGATTCACGAAAAATTTACAGTTACAGGGTTAAACGAAATGGTTTATCACCTAAGAGAATACAAGGATAAAACCGACTGGCGTATTGATTTTTACAACATTTACGGTGCGTTGTTGCTTACCTTCGATAGCGATGAGGAAACCTTAGCGCGTCTGCAGGATGAAAACGATGCCTATCAAATGGTTACCGAATGGATGGATGTTGCCTTAATGATGGGCAAGGAATATTAATTCCTCTGCAAAACAGAGCATTCCAACAGATGTCTAAAGCATTGACACCTTTGAGAAAGCCTAATTTGTTTTATCACACACACATATAAGCTTGCTTTGCTTTGCAAAAAAATTGCACTGTAATGCAGGCTTTTTTCGAAAGAAATATAAAGACTGATTGTTCAATTAACTTCCATATATTGTTGACTTATGTAAAATTATGGTATATTCTTTTTATATATTAATGAGGAGGTTATCTATTTATGAATAGCTACATAGAAATTATTAAAAAATATGCCGTTTTTACAGGACGTGAAAGTAGGAGAACATTCTGGTACTTTGTATTATTTAATATTATTTTCTCCCTAATCATCAACTTGATAGGTAAAATCTTGCATACGGATATTTTATCAACAATTTATTCTCTTGCGCTCTTTTTGCCCAGTCTTGGAGCGTCTATAAGAAGATTACATGATATTAATAAATCCGGCTGGTGGATTTTACTTGGATATATTCCCTTTGCAATCTTTCTAATTGTCATTCCCCTTGCCTTTGTTTCAAGGAGCGCAGCATTAGGTGGATTAATTTTAATTTGGTTACTTAGTCTTGCAAGTATTATTTGGCTTATCGTTTTAGAAGCAACTGCAGGTACACCGGGAGAAAATAAGTACGGTGAACCTGTATAAACACTTTATTTTGATATAGAAAAGAATTGCCTTCGAAAAATATTTTTTTAAAATCTATACTCCTTTATAAATGAATCTAAAATTTAAAACTATATCTTTTTATTGAAATAGTGCATATCTTTCATGGAACGAGAAACAATATTACAAACTGTTTATAAAGGAGAGATCTTATGAAAGCATATGTAAATGAAAAATGCATTGGCTGCGGCTTATGTGTTACCCTTTGTGGTGATGTTTTTTCTATGGACGACAGTGGTCTGGCAAAAGCGATTCCAGAAAATGTCCCCCCCAGTACAGAGGCTATGGTAATCGAGGCAAAAACAAACTGTCCTGCCATTGCCATTGAAACAACAGGGCATTAATAAAGATATGAAAAAGGGAGGTATTCTTAATGAATTCCTCCCTTTTAATATTATTTAAAAAACTATTCCTATTGATTTATAGCCTTTTCTAAACTTAAAAAACATTTTAAATTATGAAAGAAAACTTTATTTTTTATAAATTACATATAGCTCAATAATATATGTAAGAGCAAGTAAAACGATTAATGGATAAGGCCAATAGCTTTCCATTTTTGTAGGATAACTTCCAGCAAGATGAGCTACATGGTATCTCATATAGGAAAACATGATGATAATTGATAATGTCAACATGTTTAGGCTGGTTGCAAGAACAAATAAAATTTTTTTCATATGTGAACTTACACCTTCTCTCATTTCAAGTATAACGAAGCAGATAAATGATTATCTACTTCGTTATCTTTACAGAACCCAGTTATTACGAAAATTTTTATTTAATATCCATTTCTCCAGTCATACTCCCAGTCAATGAATTCATCAACATATGCAGTCTGTGTTTTTAATATCTGACTTGACCCAGTTGTATTATTCATCCTAATATATTCACTAATCACACGATAACGTTGATATTTGGGTCTGAAAATAATCGTTTTTCTTTCATTTTTCTCCAAGGAGATAGAATAACTAGTACCATACTCTTCTGTTTCACCAATTTCGACACCTAATGCAGCTCCTATAGTGCCTTTGCCGATTTCATAATCTCCAGAAATCGATACTGTAAAACTTCTATTCACAGAATTGCCTTTATTAATATCTAATGTACCCGGCCCTTTTCCTGTTGGCCCTTCTCTCCATGAACCATAGCCCCTTGTATATTTTTTACTCTCTTTTATTCTCCATGCATAAGTATAAAGATTAGCATCAGCTATACTATTCTCTGTATCAGGCACAATTATCTCTTTAGGCCCAAAATCTTTAACTATTATATTAGGAACATTACTGTCTGGGTGAACACTATCATTTATATCTTTAGCAAATGCAGTTGCGTTGAAACTAAGCAAACAACATGTAGCAATCATTAAAGTAAATATTTTTTTAAACATCTTTTACACCCTCCTAGAATTTTTTTCATGAAATTGATATTTAGAGATATTTAGAATCATACAGCTAAGTAATTTAGTTTAATCGTATTCCCCCCTTTTCTCTTAAACTTAATAGTTAATTTTATAGTAATTTCCATGGATATACGATTAATAACTATATAATTATATTATAATATATATATATATCAATGACATAATATCTACATTTTTTGTCATTTTTAATTGGGCCTACATGACAGCCAATTCTTCTATAGAAATAACCAAAAAGCAAAAAAAGTGACATCTGTAAACAGACGTCACCATTTTTCACTTCATTCTTATTTAAAATTCAAGCTATTATCTTTTAACAATACATCGTGAGCGCCGCCTTCTACCAAGCTTGTGGTAGAAATTACGGTAATTTTCGCCTTTTCCTGTAATTCAGGAATGGAGAGTACACCACAGTTGCACATGGTGGATTTTACCTTCTTCAAGGATAGACCTACGTTATCACGCAGACTGCCTGCATAAGGTACATAAGAATCTACACCCTCTTCAAAGGAAAGATTTTCGTCGCCACCCATGTCGTATCTCTGCCAGTTTCTTGCACGAGCGGAGCCTTCGCCCCAATATTCCTTCATGTAGCTGCCGTTGATGTTTACTTTGTTTGTAGGGCTTTCATCAAAACGAGCAAAATATCTACCCAACATGATAAAATCTGCACCCATTGCCAATGCCAAAGTCATATGATAATCGTAAACAATACCGCCGTCAGAGCAAATAGGAATATAAATACCGGTTTCCTTAAAGTATTCATCTCTCGCCTCTGCAACCTCAATGACTGCGGAAGCCTGTCCACGGCCAATGCCTTTTTGCTCTCTAGTAATACAAATGGAGCCGCCGCCGATACCAACCTTAACGAAATCTGCACCACAATCTGCCAAGAAACGGAAGCCTTCTTTATCTACCACGTTGCCTGCGCCGATTTTCACAGTATCTCCGTAGTTTTTACGCACCCAATCCATGGCATCCTTCTGCCATTCGGAATACCCCTCGGAAGAATCGATACAAAGAATATCTACGCCCGCTTCCACCAAAGCAGGTACTCTTACCATATAATCTCTGGTGTTAATTCCGGCACCAATCACATATCTTTTGTCCTTATCTAAAAGCTCATGGGAATTTTCCTTGTGACTGTCATAATCCTTACGGAATACCAAATATTGCAGTCTACCCTCTTTATCAACAATAGGCAACTGATTGATTTTATTGTCCCAAATAATGTTGTTCGCTTCCTTCAGGCTTGTACCCTCAGGTGCTGTAATCAGCTGATTCAAAGGAGTCATAAACTCACTCACCTTTGTATCTCTCTCCATACGGCTGATTCTATAATCTCTGCTGGTTACAATACCCACCAATTTTCCCTGAGCAGTGCCGTCAGTGGTCACCGCTACAGTAGAATGGCCTGTTTTGCGCTTCAAGTTCAAAATATCCTGTAAAGTGCTCTCGGGGCTAATGTTGGAATCACTCATAACAAAACCTGCTTTGTAAGCCTTTGCTCTTGCCACCATTGCCGTCTGACTTTCTATACTCTGAGAACCGAAAATAAAGGAAATACCGCCTTCCTTTGCCAGAGCCACCGCCATTTTGTCGTCAGATACTGCCTGCATAACCGCGGAAGTTAAGGGAATATTCATCTCTAAAGCGGGTTTTTCGCCTTTTTTGAATTTCACTACGGGGGTTTTCAAACTCACATTATCAACTGTACATTCCTTTGAAGAATAACCCGGTACCAATAAAAATTCGCTAAAGGTTCTGGATGGTTCCGTAAAGTATTTCGCCATTTTTTTCTCCTCCTGATGAAAAATAGGGAGCGTATTTCTCTACGCTCCAACTCTAAAAGAATTATTTTCATAAGATTTTAGCACTAAAACCCCCCTTGTACAAGGGGGAGTTCATATTTTTCGTGATTTTGTTGATATCGTCGGTTTTTCTTCCCTTTTCACAAGAATTCATGAACAAATAGCGACCTGTGTCCTTGATTTAAACACATTCGTCCATTTCAAAAACGACGATTTAGATATCCCAAGCTTGTTCTGGCAACCACACCGATTACTCCACCTGTGATCAGACCAAAAATAAGCAAAAATGGCAAATAATACATTAACCGAATATTTTCCACAACCATAGCAGCTACAATAATTTGACCAATATTGTGAAAAACTCCACCGGCAATACTAACCCCTATGATACTGAATTGATTCGTTTTTTTCAAAAGCACCATAATGCAATAGCTGAATAAAGCTCCCGAAAGACTATACAGCAAGCCTGCAAAACCTGCAAACATCAGCCCTGAAAGAAGCACCCGCACGAGAGAAATAAAAAATGCCGCCCTTGCATCCATAAAATATAGCACAATAACAATAATTACATTGGCAAGACCAAGTTTCATCCCCGGAACCAAAAGTGGCAACGGTATCAGCATTTCTACATAGCCCATAAGTATGCCTAGAGCTGCAAACAGCCCATAATATGCAACACTTTTCCGCCCCATTTATCCCACCACCATATCATACGCTGTTTTCTTTTCCCCTATAATTTCCACCACTAATTTATGGGGCAAACAAACAATGGTTTCTCCTGTTAAATGAATTTTTTTATGCTCCACACAAATCTGGTCTCTGCAGTCCGCCTCTTGCATGGTAACATAGCCATCCTGAATCTGTATGATATTAAAGCCCGTTTCCGTTTCAACCCGATATAGGGTATCCTCCGATAGGGGCAATTCCGCTTTTACTTCACCATCGGCAGTAATTCTTGCATATCCGCCTTTTTCCGCTCCCAGAAAGAAAAAAAGGGCAAAGCCAATCGCTGCCACAAGAAGAACTAAAATCAGAATTTTATCTCCCTTTTTCATACCTGCCACCTTTCTTCCCACATAGGAAAAAAAGGAAGCAATTGCTTCCTTTTCTATGTAATAGGATTTATTAATAATAACTATCTAAATGCCCAGAGCCGGAATCGAACCAGCGACACGAGGATTTTCAGTCCTCTGCTCTACCGACTGAGCTATCTGGGCGCATTTTTCTGACGCCATATTAGTATATCCAATAAAAACCCATAAGTCAACAATTATTTTACTTTTTTATAACAAAATCGGTCATTTCATAAATATTTGCAGAAACGAAGAAATTCATTCATTGTTTTCTTATTCTCCCTCATAAAATTTTTACGCTGGGTTTTTGGGCGATACTGTATGGAATTTAATTCCATACAGTATCCTATGATGATGTTTAAAAATCCACCTTAGTATTCCTTTTACTCTTTCCCCAAATTTTGCTCGTTGATCCCAGTAATCACATGAAATTCCCACTACCTCTGAGGTAAAAGGCTCACCTTTTTTTGTTTTATAGTGCCTTGTGGCACGAAATACATATTTCGCACCAAAAAACATAATTGGTAAGTTACAATACACTATGATAATATTTCCTAAATCTGAAATATACCAAAGATTATCTAACTCCAGCCCAGCCAAAACGGAAGCTGCACCAAAGGGGATAAACACCAATGCCCCTAATATGCGGATAAAATTAATAAAGCTTTTTTTCTGACTAATGCGGTTTGCCGCAATTTCCGAAAAAATGATAAACCCAATAACACATGTATAGGCAAACAGGCCATAGCACAGGCTAATCAATAAGGTTATAAAGCTATCTGCCCCGGTTCCCGGTGTTAGGGAAGTAATAGAAGCCAAATATAAGGGGAGTTTTTGGCCATGAAGTTCCTCCCACACAGTTGGATTGCTCCAAAGCTGAGCCATAACAACAATAAAACCTGACAGAGTGCAAATGATAATAGTATCCAAAAATACGCCCAATGCCTGCACACAACCCTGTTCGCAGGGATGCTCCGCATTGGAAGCTGCGGCAGACATGGTAACGGTACCCTGACCTGCCTCGTTAGACATAAGACCACGCTTTACCCCTTGAACCAATGCCGTACCAAAGAAACCACCAAACACAGCCTCTGGGGTAAATGCACCTTTCAACACGGCACCAAAGAAAAAGGGAATAGTTCGAAAATTTAACAGCGCAATAATTACAACAGTTAGGCAATAAATAACCGCCATAATCGGCACCACTTTATCCGTAACCTTAGTAATTTTTTTAATCCCCCCAAAGGCAAGCATAGCTGTACCACCAATTAATACAACTGCAATGAAATAGTAAAGGGCTGATGTTCTATCATATGTAGTTCCTGTTACCACCTGAGCAATTGAACCAACGGAAGAAAACACATTAAATGCCTGGGCAGGCAAGCAGAACATAGCGTAAAGGATAAAAATTGAGGATAATGCCACGCCAACCCAAGCACGGTTTCCCATAATTCTTTTCCCATAAAAAGGAAGACCTCCTACGAATTCATCTCCCTTCTTTTCCTTAAATATTTGTGCCAGTGTTGCTTCCATATAGGCCGTAGCCATGCCAAAAAAGGCGCTTACCCACATCCAAAACAGTGCTCCGGGGCCACCAACAGAAATCGCACCTGTTACGCCAAGGATATTTCCAGGACCAACCCGCATAGCGGAGCTAAGGAAGAAGGCTGCCAACGGCGTTATACCGATTGTCGACGCCCGTTGCTTTGTCAAAATGCGAAGGCCTTCTTTAAAATGGGTAACTTGAATAAATCCTGTTTTTACGGTAAAAAAAATCCCCGATCCGATCAACAGAACCACAGCAAAACTTAGATTGCCCAAAACAGGAATGGCTGCATACCATTGAAAATTTGTTGGAAAATCCCACATAAAATCGGCGATTGGCACAACAAACTGAAATACTCCATTTACTGCATCAAATACTTCTTTCAAAATAAATTCCCTCCCAATTTCTACCTCTAAGTGAACTTCCTCGACTCTCTGCCCCCCTACCCTGAGGGGAGGTCATATCTTTTTTCAAAAAACAAGTGGCTTTTTGGCAACGCCCACGGTCTTAAAACACAACGTCCACAGCCTTACCTCTGCATAATATCAATGATAGTTTTGTCCATTGAGGACATACCCTCTGCAGAAATCCGCCCCAGATTTCTAACTGTATCCTCCGCTGAGGAACCGATAATACCAAAATTGTTTGGAATGACGGTGTGATTCATGGAGAGCATGGCTGAAAGAAAAGCGGTATATACCCCCGCCGAAGCCTTGAGGGAACACCCAATACTCCCACCATCACAAATCATACCCGTTAAATTTGCCGCCATATGATTGATCGCATTGGAAACCTCTGTGGCTCCACCGCCCATGAGAAAAACCAGCCCAGCCGCAGCACCGCTTCCCCCACCTAATACACAACCGCAAAGGGGAGACAACCTACCTGTATAATGCTTACTATAAATTGTAACTAAGCTGCTTAGTGCAACAGCCCGAACAATGTCCTCTTCTGTTGCTTTTATGTTTCTGCCATAGGAAACCACAGGTAAGGAGCACAAAATTCCATGGGAACCACTGCCTACGATACTCATAGCAGGATTGGGCATGCCTGATAGCCGTGCATCCATAGCGGAGCAAGTAAGCCGTTGGGCATCGTAAATCATATCATTACCTAAAATACCCTTTTTGCGGAAAGTATCTAAGGTAGAACTGATTGCCAAGCCAACTCCGGCTTCGCCCACTTGAGAAAGCTTGCAGTTCATTTCTATCATTTCTTTTATATCTTCTAATTCCTCAATGGAAACGGAAGATGCATAGTCTACCATATCCCCAATGGTAATGGCATCAAACGAAAAAAGCTCTTTTTTCTCCGTCCCCCCCCTCTTTTTTGTTCGAAAAAGGATTTCATCGTTCTCTGCTACGTATGTAATATTATCATGGATGCCTTCAACACGGGCAATACCCACGCCCCTTGTGGTGGTTACCTCTGCTTGAATATAAATGGCGTCCTTATCCTGGGCAATTAAAATTTCAACAGGAAGCTCTTTTGCCTTTTCCACGTGTTCCTGGGTTATTCCCTTTAAACACTCCAAGCCCAATTCCCACTTGCCTCCCACTGCACCCAAAGCCGCCGCCATTTTACACCCTAGCTCTTTTGTGCCAGGAATACCGCAAGAGAAGGAATTTTTAAACAAACCTCCGTTCATCTGCACCTGGATATGCAGTATTTCTCCCCCCACTGCGCTGTAAGCTCTTGCTGATGCAAGGGCAATGGTGCCCACTTCAGTAACCCCTAACGCAGGGCGAATTTCAGATTTTAGCAACTGCGTAAAATCCACGGTCTATCCACCTCCCTCTTATTTTTTCTATTGTTTTCAGTATAGCGTTTCACCTAAAAAAATTCCACTTTTTTCTATAGTTCTATCTAATAAATCTCCCTTGATGATATGTATACAGCATATTTCCTTATTTTTACTTGTTTTTCATTTTGAACTTCTCTATAATAAAACAGCTATTATATTTTATGCAGTGATTAAACTGCTTACTTTAGGAGGGTATTATGGATCAGCAAAGAGAAAAATTCTCATCCCGACTGGGCTTCATCCTCATTTCTGCAGGCTGCGCGATTGGTCTGGGTAATGTTTGGAAATTCCCTTATATTACGGGGCAATATGGCGGTGCCGCCTTTGTACTCATTTACATTCTGTTTTTACTTATACTCGGCATTCCCATCATGGTAACAGAGCTGTCCGTTGGCCGTGCCAGCCAAAAGAGCGTGGCAATGTCCATGGATGTTTTAGAGCCCAAGGGAACCAAATGGCATTTATTTAAATATTTCGCAATGGCAGGTAATTACGTTTTAATGATGTTCTATACCACCGTTGCCGGATGGATGCTCTATTATTTTATTAAAATGTCCGCCGGAGACTTTGTGGGGTTAGACAAGGATGGTGTTGCCGGAATTTTCGGCTCCATGCTGCAAAACCCCTCTTTAATGGCCGGGTTTATGATTGTAGTTGTTTTAATTGGTTTTGGTATTTGCAGCCAAGGTCTGCAAAAAGGTGTGGAAAAAATTACGAAGGTAATGATGCTCTTACTACTGCTTTTGATGGTAATTTTAGCATGCCGCTCCATTTTCCTGAAAGGTGGCGAGGAAGGTCTGCGCTTCTATCTAACACCTGATTTCTCCGCCTTAAAGGAATTTGGGATTGTTGAGGTTTTATTTGCTGCGTTAGGACAGGCATTCTTTACCCTTAGCATTGGTATGGGTGCCATTGCCATTTTCGGCAGCTATATTGATCGCTCTCGTTCTTTAACAGGCGAAGCCATCTTTATTACCCTCTTGGATACCATGGTAGCCTTAATGGCAGGTTTAATTATTTTCCCCGCCTGCTTTGCTTACGGAATCAACCCCGACGCAGGCCCAAGCTTAATTTTTATTACCCTGCCCAATGTATTTAACGCCATGCCCGGTGGTCGTCTTTGGGGTTCTTTATTCTTTTTGTTCATGTGCTTTGCGGCACTGTCCACAGTTATTGCAGTTTTTCAAAACATTATCTCCTTCGGCACCGACTTAACAGAGGCCAGCAGAAAAAAGGTGGTTACAATCAATCTTTTGGCAATTATTCTTCTTTCCTTGCCTTGTGTTTTGGGCTTTAACATCTTAAGCGGCATTCAGCCATTAGGGGAAGGCTCTTCTATTCTGGATTTCGAGGACTTTATTGTAAGCAATAATATTTTGCCTTTGGGCAGTGTGGTTTACGTTTTATTCTGTTCTATGAAAATGGGCTGGGGCTGGGATAAATTTATGGCTGAAGCAAATAGCGGTAAAGGCTTGAGATTCCCAAAATCCATTCGGTTTTATATTCAGTGGGTTTTACCTCTAATTGTATTATTTGTATTTGTTATGGGTTATAAGGCATTATTCTTTAGTTGAAAATAAAAAGACCTTAATCAATCCTTTGGTTGGGTCTTTTTTGTTTACAATAAATATTAAAAATTCTCTAATTCAAACAATATTTTTAAGAAAATGTAAAGGAATGGAAAAATTTTTATGCCCATGCTATAATGTTACAAAATTTATTGATCAGAACAGGAGGCACTGGTTTGCAAGAAGCTTTGAAACAATTAAGTCTTTTACGTATGTTTTTAGTTAGTATTTTTTCTTGTATTTTTTTAATTTTAATTGGAGTAGGTTTGGGGAAACTATTTGGGTATGATATTCATCTTACTGCAAAAATCTTTGGTACCATAGGTCTTTATTTTGTCCCACTTATCATGCTTCACCGTACGCTTCACAAAAATAATCTAAGCATTAAAACATGGTTTCAACCGGTGCGCATTCGCATTTTTGAAACATTTGCGGGGGTTATTTTCCCAGAAATACTAGGTGTTGGTATTTTGCTTCTTTTAAGCATACTCCTTACAGAATTTAGCTCTATACCCACGGATGAAACGCTAAATTCCTCTATACAGGGTACAGCTTATTGGGTACAGAATATTATAATCACCTGTTTGCTCGCACCTATTTGCGAGGAGATATTATTTCGAGGTTTTTTATTTGAAAAATTACAGGGAGCCTATTCCATGAAGAAAGCAATCCTTATAACCTCTTTGGTTTTTGGTTTCATGCACGGCTTAAGTGGCATTGCCCCAGCAATTGTTAGTGTTGTCCTCTGTATTATATATAAAAAATATCATAGCTTAATTCCTTGCATAGTAATTCATTCTATCCATAATTTCCTTGTAACTCTATTAAAATATTCTGTTTTAAACACTTCAACTTTGGAAAGAACCCCCTCAAATGCTGCGCCCCCTTTATCCCCCATGGATATCCTGTTTGTTGTGTTCCTAATCTCCATAGGGTTAATTTGGTTGATTCGTTTTATAAAAACAAACTGGAAATATACCTACTCCAAAATAGAAAATGAAACTTCCTATGAGACTGTTTAAGCATTTATTCACAGGCTATCCTTGAAACCATGGATAGCCTGTGAAATTATAAGGCAAAAAAGTAATACTTTCTTTCTCATTTTATATTTTAGGGTGCATGGCAAATTTTAAATGACAGCAGCTTACCTTTTTTGCATGTCATCCTACTTTTTAATGCAAAGAAATATTTTTTTAAAAGAAATTCCCTAGGGGAATAATACTTTTTTCTTTACAATAACCATGTTATACTCAAAACAAAAAGAGCGGAGGAGATATTCCATGAAATTAGCCTTAATTCAGATGCAAGTGAAAAGCACCCCTGAAGAAAACCTAGCAAAAGCAAAAACCCTTCTGGCGAAAGCCACAAATGAGAAATTTGACATTGCCGTTTTTCCAGAAATGTTTGCCTGCCCCTATGACAACAGCTGTTTCCCTCGTTTCGCTATGGATAAGGACGACCCATTTCTTTTGGAGATAGGCGCATTGGCGAAGGAATATGGAATTTATATTGTAGCCGGCTCTGTTCCCGAAAAAATTAAAGATAACATTTACAACACTTCCTTCGTATTCGATCCAAAGGGACGCAGAGTTGAAAAACACCGTAAAATGCATTTGTTCGATATCGATGTGGAGGGCGGCCAGCGATTTATGGAATCCGACGTTCTAACACCAGGTGAGGATTTTACTACCTTTGACACCCCTTGGGGAAAATTAGGGCTTATGATATGCTATGATATTCGCTTCCCCGAGCTTGCACGCCTTTTGGCACTGCAAGGTGCAAAGGGCATCATTGTCCCTGCTGCTTTTAACATGACCACAGGCCCTGCCCATTGGGAGCTTTCCTTCCGTGCAAGGGCGTTAGACAATCAGCTTTATATGGCAGGGGTTGCTCCAGCCAGAGATGTGAATGCATCCTACATTTCTTGGGGACACACCATTTCCACGGATCCTTGGGGACGGGTTCAGGTACAGCTTGAGGAAAAAGAAGAAATCGCGTTTGTTGAATGGGATTTTGAATATTTGGAGAAAGTACGCAGAGAGTTACCCCTTTTGAAGCATCGCCGCGAGGATTTGTACCGTCTAACGGATATTTCCAACTCCACCCATAAAAAATAAGAGCACGTCCTAGGGACGCTGTCCCAAACCCTGCAAGGGATACCTCCCTTGACCGTATATACAAAAATTTCGTTTTTTAAAATGATTCTAAGCTGAACCCCCATTTTATGGGGGTTCAAACAAAAGTTTTGGTCTTGCTTTTTTCAAAAAGCAAGTAGGGTTTGGGGCAATGCCCCCAAGGTCTTTGTGATGGGCTAACCCCTAGTGTCTTGACTTTATATTTTGACCTAATTTCGAAAGGAGAAATGAAATATGCAAGAAATCATTTATCTGGCTGGTGGCTGTTTTTGGGGCACAGAGCAGTATATGGAATCCATAGAAGGGGTTCTTTCCACCCGTGTGGGCTACGCTTTAGGTAAAAAGGAAGGTCGGACAATCAATCTTCCCGAAACCGTTACCTATGAGCAAGTTTGTCGTGGTGCGGGTCATGCAGAAACCGTAGAAGTGATTTTTGACCCACAAATAATCAGCCTATCACAAGTTTTAAGGGAATACGCTTATACCGTAGATCCAACCTCCATGGGCAGACAGGGCATGGATATTGGCGTTCAATACCGTACGGGTATTTATTATACCAACCAGACACAGGAACCAATTATTGCCGCCTTTTTAAAGGAATTACAACAAGACTATGAACATCCCATTGTTGTTGAAAACCTACCCTTGCTGCAATTTATTGAGGCAGAAGACTATCACCAAAAATATCTGACCAAAAACCCAGGGGGATACTGTCATATTAATTATGAAAAGATTGCAAAACAAAAACAGCGTATCATTAACGAAAATAATTATCCAAAACCCGAGAAATCAGTTTTAAAGAAAAATCTTTCCCCCTTGCAATTTGCCGTAACCCAAGAGAATGAAACGGAACCTCCATTTTTCAATGAATACTGGGAAACTAAAGAGGAAGGAATTTATGTGGATATCACAACAGGAGAGCCACTGTTTACCTCAAAAGATAAATTTCAATCCTCCTGCGGTTGGCCTGCATTTGCAAAGCCGTTAGACCCCAATACCGTTTTGGAATACGACGACATCACCCACAATATGATTCGTACAGAGGTACGCAGTCGGTCGGGTAATGCCCATCTGGGACATGTTTTTAACGATGGACCAAAAGAATTGGGTGGACTTCGCTATTGCATTAACAGCGCCGCCCTGCGTTTTATTCCCAAAAAAGACATGGAACAGGAAGGATATGGCGAATTTTTGCCTTTTCTATAAGAAAATGGTTGTGTTTTTTGCGGCAGGAGGCTAAAATAAAGGACATATGAATTCAGTTATAAGAAAAGGAGCGATCTCTTGTGGATTTGACAACAGTAAAATCAATCTACCGTGATACGGCTGCCTATGCAAGCAAAGAGGTAACCATCGGCGGTTGGATTCGTACCATGCGTGTTTCCAAAAATTTTGGCTTTATTGAGCTGAACGACGGCTCTTTCTTCAAAAACCTTCAGGTTGTTTTTGAAGCAGAAGCCTTATCTAATTATACAGAAATTACAAAGCAAGGCGTTGGTGCCGCTTTGATTGTAAAAGGAATTTTGATGGAGACCCCTGACGCGAAGCAGGCTTTTGAATTAAAAGCAACAGAAATTCGGGTAGAGGGCACTTCTGCTCCTGAATATCCTTTGCAGAAAAAGCGCCACGGCGTTGAATTCCTGCGCCAGATTGCTTATTTGCGCCCCAGAACAAATATGTTCTCCGCAACCTTCCGTGTAAGAAGCTTGATTGCCTATGCCATTCATAATTTCTTTCAGGAAAGAGGCTTTGTTTACGCCCACACCCCCATTATTACAGGCAGTGACTGTGAAGGTGCCGGCGAAATGTTCCGTGTAACCACATTAGACTTAAATAACCTGCCAAAAACCGAGGATGGAAAAATTGATTTTTCCAAGGACTTCTTTGGCAAAGAAACAAACTTAACAGTAAGCGGACAGCTTTCCGCAGAAACCTTTGCCATGGCTTTCCGTAACGTATACACTTTCGGACCTACCTTCCGTGCTGAAAACTCCAATACAGCCCGTCATGCGGCAGAATTTTGGATGATTGAGCCGGAAATGGCTTTTGCTGACCTTGAAGACAATATGGAGTTGGCAGAGGATATGTTAAAATACATCATCCGTTATGTATTGGAAAATGCCCCCGAAGAAATGGAGTTTTTCAACAGCTTTGTGGATAAAACCCTGCTGGAAAGACTGCAAAATATCTTGGATAATGAATTTGGCCGTGTAACCTATACAAAGGCTGTAGAATTATTGATTGAAAGCGGACAAGTTTTTGAATACCCTGTGGAATGGGGCATTGATTTGCAGACAGAGCACGAACGCTATCTGACAGAGCAAATTTTCAAAAAACCTGTTTTCGTTACCAATTATCCCAAGGAAATTAAGGCTTTTTACATGCGCATGAACGAGGATAATAAAACCGTTTCAGCGATGGATCTTTTGGTTCCCGGTGTTGGTGAAATCATCGGTGGAAGCCAGAGAGAAGAGCGCCTAGACCTTCTGGAACAGCGTATGGACGAGCTAGGCCTGAATAAAGAGGATTACTGGTGGTATCTTGACCTTAGAAAATACGGCGGCACCAGACACGCAGGCTTTGGCTTGGGCTTTGAACGTGCAGTCATGTACTTGACAGGTATGGGCAACATTCGTGACGTATTGCCTTATCCAAGAACAGTAAAGAATGCAGAATTCTAATAAAATAAAATGTGCTTGATATTTAGCACATAAAAAAAGACCCTATTGCAAAGGAAAATTGCCATAGGGTCTTTCTGAATTCACTCAAAATAAACTTTTTAAAAACATCCGATTCTAGCCTTTTGTGTTACTTTTCTATTCACGAAACGTATCCTTTTGGCCGGCTTTCGTTTTCCAAAACAAAAATAGAACAATGAAAAAAGATAGAGATTGAGCAATGGCAATGCGCATGACCTGCATCTGATCTGCTCCCGAAGCAGTGGAAATATGCAGTACATTTACAATGGTATTATTAACAAAATGGTCAGCCATAGGTACCCATAAATTTCCGAAAATCTTTGTCAACATACATAGCTTTGCTCCCATCAAACCTGACATCAAAGTCAAGCTAAGCATTGCCATACAAGCGGGGAAAACAGCCATCTGCCCTTCTAAAAAACTTCGCAAAGGTGCCGCTATATGCCAAATCCCAAACAGAAAAGACGAAAAAATTGTTGCCCATAAAAAGGAGAATTTCTTCTCACTAATTTTCATGAACAATCCCCGAAAAACGCCCTCTTCCATTACCACATTTATGATGTTTCCTACAATACAGAGGATGTAAAAAATGAAAGCGGTTTGATTTCCAACATTACCTTGTATACTATAGCTGGTCACATACCATTCCAGTTTAGGCATATTCCCCGAAATATGCTGCATGATAAATTCGGCACCGTACGCAGGAAGAAAAACCACTATTCCAAGAAGTAAGCCGTACGCAAGAAACCGCCATGGTTTTTCTTTTGTAAAACCGATCTCCTTCCATGAAATGGATAAGTACCTTAAGGTAAAAAAAAGGATGCTTATTCCCACCAATTTATGCAAGAAGGCCTCTCCAAAGACCCCCCTGTCCGTTTTTAAAACTAAGTATTCCAAACCGCGAAATACAAAACATATAATATAAACGGTAAGAATCAATGGTACTCCCATTTTCGTATTTTCTGTTTTCATGCCATCCTCCTGTTTCATCCTCTTATCTTCTTAAATCACAAGAGATTCCAGTCTATGTTCAATTTTATATTGAAAACGCTCGTTTCATTTGTATTTCTTTTATAGCAGAATGAAGGGAATTTTTTCTCTTCACTTGAATAACGGTGGCAATTATCGTTTTTATAATTGCCACCGTTTCTAAACCTATTTATTTGTAAAAGCATTGTTTATCGTCTTACCATATCCCTTGTAATTTCAGCAATACTGGTGGCACCACACATAGCCATGGTATCCCGCAGTTCTTCGCCAATTTTATTAATATAGGCCTCAACCCCTTCTGCAGCACCGCCAAATACTGCGGAAACAAAGGGTCTTGCGATAATGATACCATCTGCGCCCAGAGCTAGCGCTTTAAAGATATCTCCTCCTGTACGAATACCACCGTCTACGAAGATTTTCATGCTGTCGCCGACTGCGGCTACGATTTCTTCCAAAACATCTGCTGTTGCAGCACAGCCATCTAATACTCTACCACCGTGATTTGAAACCACAATGGCATCTGCTCCCGCTTCTTTTGCCTTTAAGGCACCCTTCACACTCATGATTCCTTTAGCAATAAAAGGGGTCTGGGTGAGCGCAATGATTTCTTTTAGCTCCGCCACAGTTTTACTACCGGCAGGAGGTGTGAGATTTTTTAAAAATGGTAGCCCTGCCGCATCAATATCCATGGCAACGGCAAAAGCATCACTTTTGGAAACCAACTGCATTTTCTCTTCAATGGTCTCCTTATTCCAAGGCTTAATTGTGGGGATACCCAAGCCCCCTGCTGCTTTGATTGCTTTGGTGGCACCTTCCATAACCTGTGGATTTACGCCATCACCGGTAAATGCCGCAATGCCATGTTCACTACAAGCGGAAACCAAAACATCATTATATGTAATATCATTATATTTATCGCTGTAATGCAACTGGATAGCACCTACAGGGCCTGCAAAAAATGGATAAGCAAAGTTCTTGCCAAATAGCGTGATAGAGGTATCTATGGGCTTATTTTCATATATGGTATCCATATTGAGATAAACTTTTTTCCAAGCCTCATAATTACGCACTGCCGCATCTCCAATTCCCTTTGCACCAGGACCGGGCAATTTATTTCCACAAGCCTTACCATTGCAAACGGGACAGGCAAAGCACTTATCGCCAATACATTCTCTTGCTGCTTTCAACACTTCTTCATATGTCATTATTTTAGACACCCCTTTTTCTTTTTTAGGCCTATCATATCACAAGGATATTAGGAAATCAAATTCATATGACCTTTAGTGAATAAGATTCTACGCCTCAATTTTGAACTTCCCCATGTTTTTACTATCTTAATCTAGCCCCTGAGCTTGCAGTATAAATTTCATACCACTCCCAGCGTTCTAACGTTACGTCCAACGCCTTTATAGCACTATCCAAACGAGAAAGCTTGCTGCTTCCCACAATGGGCATTGCCTTTACAGGATGATACAACAACCATGCATAAGCAATAATCTCAGCCTCCACGCCATGACGCTGTGCGATTTCCGAAAGTTTTTCTGTAACCTTTATATAGGGAGACTCTTGGGAAGTAAATAATTTTCCACCAGCCAAAGGTGACCAAATCATTGGATGAAGATGATTTTGTGTCAATAGATCAATCATTCCCGATTGAATATGCTCAAAACAACAAGGATTCCATTCTATTTGATTGGTACAGAGTAGATTTTCACAAAATTGGTTTAAGGCTTGAAATTTAATGGGGTCAAAATTAGAAACGCCGATTTCCTTTACCAATCCCTCTTTTTTCAATTCCAATAATGCCTTTCCCGTCTCTTGAGGGTCGAAACAAGGGTCTTCCCGATGAATTAAATACAAATCCAAAGAATCACAGGAAAGTCGTTGCAAACTTTCTTTGCAGGAGGCTTTGATTCTTTCATAGGAGGTATCATAATATTTAAAACCGTCATGATTAAAAATTCCTGTTTTACTTACTAGCTGAATTTGTTTGCGCAAAGATGGATTTTTTGAAAAAACCTTACCCAATTGGGTTTCGCACTGGCCAAAACCGTACACCTCTGCGGTATCAAAGGTAGTTACCCCCCGTTCAATACATCCTTGCATAAAAGCCTCCAGTTCTTTTGTACTCCAATCCCATTGAACCAGACGCCAAAAACCTTGTATGATGCGGGAAAAAGAAAGCTCTTCTGTAATTTTTAAATATTCCATAATGTATATCCTCCTTTCGTAATGCCACTATGTTTACTGTTCGCCATAATATGGAATAATCCTTTGGCATAATACACAACTTATATTTATACCCTACTTAACCAACTTTTTTTGCATAATTTACGGTTATTTCCATTAAAAATTTGAATAATTAGTTGAACAACGTATATTATTCATATAAATCACTTGAAATTCAAAAAGAAGCACACAATATCTTTTCGACATTACACTTAAGTTTATAATAATTAATCTAAATTTTGCAAAGATTACTCCTATATTTTTATTCATATTTATCATTCACTCTTGTGTAAATGACTACCAATCGTCTCCGATTCACCAAAATTGTATAATTATGCATTTTCATATTGACTTTCTTTTTGAAAGGTATATAATATAAAAAAATAAATTGTTTGAAAAGAGGAACAGGCTATGAAATATAAAGTTTACATAGACGGCCAAGTAGGTACAACAGGCTTGCAGCTGCGTCAGCGTCTGGAACATCATCCGAATATTGAGCTCATGCTTATCAGCGAAGCGCTGAGAAAGGATGAGGCTGAGAGAAAAAGACTGATGAACAGTGCAGATGTTGTGTTCCTCTGCTTACCCGATGCGGCGGCAAAGGAAGCGGTTCTTCTGGTGGAGAATCCTGATGTATGCATCATCGATGCCAGCACAGCCCATAGAACCAACCCCCTTTGGACTTACGGCTTTCCGGAACTTTCTCCTGCTCATAGACAGGCGATTACAAAATCAAAGCGGATTGCAAACCCCGGGTGCCACGCAACAGGCTTTATTGCAGTGGCATATCCCTTGGTAAAGCTGGGTATTCTAAGCCCTGACTACCCTTTCTCCGCTCACAGCATCACAGGCTACAGTGGCGGGGGCAAAGGCATGATTCAGGAATATGAAGCTAGTGACAGACCCGTTGCATACGAAAGTCCAAGACAATATGGGCTAAACCAAACCCATAAGCACTTGCCCGAAATGCAGTATATAACAGGAATTTCCGCTCCACCGGTATTTACGCCTATTGTTTGCGATTTCTACAGAGGTATGGAAACCTGCATCCCTCTGCATACAGACCGCTTTTTGAAAAAAGTCACAAAGGCAGAACTTATTGGTTTGTTAGAAGATTTTTATAAAAATTCAAACTTTATTAAAATCGCCCATGAAGAAAGCGGCTTTCTTGCATCCAACTTATTGGCGGACAGCAACGGACTGACCATTTATATTGAAGGAAACGATGACCGCATAACCATTACCAGCGTATTTGATAACTTAGGTAAAGGTGCATCAGGAGCGGCGGTGCAAAATATGAATATTGTCCTCGGTTTAGACGAAACCGAATCATTGATATAAACAAAGGAGGAAATTTTATGGAGAAAATAACAGGCGGTGTTACCGCACCCAAAGGCTTTCTATCTGGCGGTTTACACTGCGGCGTGCGTGCAAGCCAGCAAAAAAAGGACTTAGCCATGATTTATAGCCAAACCCCTTGTACAGCGGCGGCAGTTTATACACAAAATAAAGTATACGGCGCTCCCATTACCGTAACCAAAAATAACATAGCCAATGGAATGGCTCAGGCCATGATTTGCAACAGCGGAAATGCAAACACCTGTAACGCTGACGGCGTGGAAAAGGCAGAGGTGATGTGCCAGATGACAGCGGAGGCCTTAGGGCTCTCCCCTGAGGATATTATCATTGCTTCCACAGGAGTCATCGGTGCTGTGCTTCCCCTTGAACCTATTGCAAAGGGAATCAAGGAACTGGCACCGCAACTCACAACAGCGGGTGGAGCTTTAGCGGCAGAAGCCATTATGACCACCGACACCAAAGCAAAGGAAGAAGCTTATACCATTGAAATCGGCGGCAAAACAGTAACCATCGGCGCAATGGCAAAGGGCAGTGGCATGATTCATCCAAACATGGCTACCATGCTAGGATTCTTGACAACAGATGCGGCAATTTCTGCGCCTATGCTGAATAAAGCCTTGAAATTAGCCGTTGATGATACCTTTAATATGGTCAGCGTGGATGGGGATACCTCCACCAACGATATGGTTTCCATTATGGCAAATGGTTTGGCGAATAATCCTATGATCGAGACAGAGGGAGCAGAATTTGAAGCCTTCTTAACGGTAATCAAAGAAATCTGTACTTCCATGGCAAAGAAAATAGCGGGGGACGGCGAAGGTGCTACAAAACTTATGGAATGCACAGTAAATGGTGCACCCACCACCCCATTGGCGAAAGCAATTGCTAAATCCATCATTACCTCCAGCTTAACGAAGGCGGCAATGTTTGGGGCAGATGCTAACTGGGGACGTATCCTCTGTGCCATAGGTTATACAGAAGGAGATTTCCAGGTTGATACCATTTCTGTAGATATATCCTCACCAAAGGGCAAGATACACGTTTGCGAAAATGGTGCAGGGGTTGCCTTTGACGAGGAAGTGGCAAAAAATATTCTTTTGGAAGAAGAAATTCATATTCAAGTAGAACTGAACCAAGGGGAAGGCACAGCTACGGCGTGGGGCTGTGATTTGACCTATGATTATGTGAAAATCAATGGAGATTACCGCACCTAATGGGGAGGCAGAAAAAATGGTTACAGACTGCAACAACATAAAGGCAAAGGTTTTAACAGCGGCACTGCCCTATATACAAAAATACGCAGGCAGAACTGTTGTGATAAAATACGGCGGCAACGCAATGATTCATCAAGAGTTAAAAAAAGCGGTAATGAGCGATATTATTCTACTCTCTTTAGTAGGGATTCATGTAGTATTGGTGCATGGGGGCGGCCCTGAAATCAGCGGTATGCTGAAAAAGTTGGATATCCCCTCTCGCTTTATAGATGGCTTGCGGTACACAGACGAGGAAACCGCTGAGGTTGTACAAATGGTTTTGGCAGGAAAAACCAATAAAGACCTTGTTTCTCTTATCGGGCAATTGGGCGGAAAGGCAATTGGTCTTTGCGGCATTGACGGAGGAATGATTAAGGCAAAAAAAATCCAAGGGGACTATGGATTTGTTGGGGAAATTACAGAAATCAATACAGAACCCATTACCCAAGCCATACAAAGCGGATATATTCCCGTAATAGCCACTGTGGGCACCGATTGCAAAGGGCAAACCTATAACATCAATGCAGACACAGCAGCGGCAGAGATTGCAGCAGCACTACAAGCAGAGAATATGATTACCCTTACGGACATCAGAGGATTGATGCGGGATATTTCTGACGAGAACTCTTTGATACCTGTGGTAAAAATAGACGAAGTGGAAACACTGATTAATGATGGAATTATTAGCGGGGGTATGATACCCAAGGTGAAAAGCCTAAAAAAGTCCGTATTATCCGGCGTGGAAAAAGCAGTCATGATAGACGGTCGGATTGTGCATTCCATTTTAATTGAAATGTTCTCTGACGAGGGCGTCGGAACCATGTTTATAAAATAAAAAACCTTTAGTTAAGACCGTGGACTTTGCCCACACCCACTTGCTATAAAAAGCAAGACCAAAAACTTTTATTTGAAACTCCATGAAATTAGGTTTCTGAGAATAAAAGAAAATAACAATAATCTGAGATAAACCCATTATTGTCCCTAGTAAAAACATAGTTTTTGCATAAATGAGTCAAGGGAGCATCCCTTGCAGGGTTCGGGACAGAGTCCCAAGACCTTGACCTTGTGCTTGACCTTAAATAGAAAAGGAAGGTGAACCAAATGAGCTTTGAAGAGATTAAACAACAAGACCAGGAATATATCATGCATACCTATGGTCGCTACCCTGTGGCTCTTGACCACGGCAAAAATGCTACCTGCTATGATGTAGACGGTAAAGAATATATAGATATGACCAGCGGTATTGGTGTAAATGCATTGGGCTTTTGTGATAAAGCTTGGATCGACGCAGTCACCGCACAGCTTCAAAAATTGCAGCATACTTCAAACCTTTTCTATACCGCTCCCTGTGGGGAAGCCGCAAAACTGGTTTGCGAAAAAAGCGGTATGAAGAAAATGTTTTTTGCCAATAGCGGCGCCGAGGCAAATGAAGGCGTGTTTAAAGCGGCAAAAAAATATAGCTTCTTAAAATATGGCAAAGGCAGAAGCACCATCGTTGCTTTGGAAAATTCTTTCCACGGCAGAACCTTGGCTACCCTTTCTGCCACAGGTCAAGATTCCTACCATAACTACTTCTTCCCCTTCGTTGATGGCCTGGTTTTTGCAAAGGCTAATGATTTGGAAGATACACTTTCTAAATTGACGAATGACGTTTGTGCTGTTATTATGGAAATGGTTCAAGGCGAGGGCGGTGTTCTTCCTTTGAATCAGGAGTATGTAACGGCTATATATAACGCTTGCAAAGAAAAGGATATCCTTTTTATTGTGGATGAGGTGCAGACAGGCATCGGCAGAACCGGTTCCTTCTTCAGCTATCAACAGTTTGGCATTCAACCCGACTTGGTCTCCTGTGCAAAGGGTCTTGGCGGTGGCTTGCCCATTGGCGGTGTATTATTCGGCGAAAAAACAGAAGCATGCCTCTCCCCAGGGGACCATGGCTCCACCTTCGGCGGCAATCCTGTTGTTTGTGCAGGCTCTGTTGAAATATTAAACCGTTTGAACGATGATTTTCTGGCAGAAGTTCAGAAAAAAGGCGAATTTATTAAAAATCAGATTTTAACAATGCCCCATGTAACTGGTGTTGCAGGCATGGGCATGATGCTTGGCGTAAGCCTTGATATAGATGCAAAAGAAGTTATCCAAAAATGTTTGGATAATGGTCTAATGGTACTTTCTGCGAAAACGAAGGTAAGACTTTTACCACCTTTAACCATTACCAGAAAAGAATTGGAAAAAGGTCTTTCCATACTAGCAAATGTATTAAAAACAATGTAAAATACAATAAGGTTATTCCGCAAAACGCAGCTTCAGGCTAAGTGGTTTTCAGGCAATCTCAAAGGTTGCCCGAATGAAAAATCCGCCCATGTCCTCCTGCGTTTTGCGCTGTATATTAACTATTTCCCAGCGGAGCACTAGAAAGAGAGGCATGAAACGAATGAAGCACTTTTTAAAGTTGTTAGATTGTACAACAGAAGAAATCATCGAGCTTTTAGACTTGGCTGATCAATTGAAAAAATATGTGAAGGAAGGTAAGGAACATCATTTCTTAAAAGGTAAAACCTTAGGCATGGTTTTTGAGAAATCCTCTACCCGTACCCGTGTTTCCTTTGAAACAGGAATGTATCAGTTAGGCGGACATGCCCTTTTCATCAGCTCCAAGGATGCACAAATTGGCCGCGGAGAACCCACTGAGGATACCGCCCGTGTTCTCTCACGCTATTTAAACGGCATTATGATTCGTACTTATGAACAAGAAGAAGTAGAAACCCTTGCCAAATATGGCTCCATACCCATCATCAATGGCTTGACCGATTTCTGCCATCCTTGTCAGGTTATGGCAGACTTGCAAACCATCCGTGAGCATAAGGGAAAATTAGAAGGCCTAAAGATGTGCTATATCGGCGATGGAAACAATATGGCCAACTCCTTAATCGTAGGTGGCTTAAAGGTTGGCATGACAGTAAGCATTGCCTGCCCTGAGGGCTATCGTCCCGATAACAAGATTCTTGATTTTGCCAAGGAATATGGTGATAAATTTATCCTCACCGATGATCCTAAGGTAGCGGCAAAAAATGCTGATGTGGTGATTACCGACGTTTGGGCATCCATGGGACAAGAGGAAGAACAGGCTATTCGTGCCAAGGCATTTGATGGCTACCAAATCAATGCAGAATTGATGGCACTGGCCAACAAGGGCTGTATGGTTCAGCACTGCCTGCCTGCCCACAGAGGCGAGGAAATTACCGCTGAGGTTTTTGAGGCACACGCAGACGAAATTTTTGATGAAGCGGAAAACCGTCTTCATGCGCAAAAAGCAATTCTCGTAAAATTAATGGGCTGATAGGATGTGAAAAACGATGAAAAAAGCATATTTGGTTCTGCAAAACGGAAAAGTATTTCCCGCAACACGCTTTGGTAAAGAAGGCGAAATCACGGCAGAGTTGGTTTTTACAACAGGAATGGAAGGTTATCTGGAAACCTTGACCGATCCCAGCTATCACGGTCAAATAGTGGTGCAAACCTTCCCGTTGATTGGAAATTATGGGGTAATCCCTGATGATTTTGAAAGCCAATCACCCTCTCTTTCCGCATATATCGTAAGAAATATCTGCGATCTACCCTCTAACTTTAGAAATGAGGGTACTTTAGGGGCATATTTGGAACAGCAAGGGGTAATTGGTCTTTGCGACTTGGATACCCGTGCTTTAACAAAGATTATCCGTGAATACGGCGTAATGAATGCCGCCATTGTAAACGAGATTCCTCAGGATATGGATGCCTTTGCAAGAAGCCTATCCAACGCCGCATTAAGCAGCAGTGTGGATAAGGTAACATGCAAAGAGGCTTACGTATTGAATCCTACAGGGCAAAAACACGTTGTTCTTTGGGACTTTGGCTATAAGAAAAACATGGGCGACGAATTAATCAAAAGAGGCTGTAAGCTCACAGTGGTTCCCGCTCAAACCACAGCAGAGGAAATTTTGAACCTGAAACCCGATGGTATCCTCCTTTCCAACGGCCCCGGAGATCCTTCGGATAACAAAAGTATCATCGAAAATATCGGCAAGGCTGCCCAAAGCAAAACACCTATCTTCGGTATCTGCCTTGGTCATCAAATGCTTGCTTTGGCAAAGGGAGCTATCAGCACAAAATTGAAATACGGTCACAGAGGTGCAAATCAACCTGTTCGCTACACGCCAACAGGCAGACTGTATATCACCAGTCAAAACCATGGCTACGCCATCAAATCGGAAACATTGCCTCCTTCCGCCGTGCTGTCCTTTACCCATGTAAACGATAACACCTGCGAAGGAATCGAATATACTGATATCCCCGCTTTTTCCGTACAGTTTCACCCTGAAGCCTGCGGTGGGCCCAAGGATACCAACTTTTTGTTTGAACAGTTCATGTCTTTAATGGGAGGGAAAGAAAATGCCGCTAAATAAAAAATTGAAACGTGTTATGATTATTGGCTCCGGCCCTATTGTCATTGGGCAAGCGGCAGAATTTGACTATGCCGGCACCCAAGCATGCCGTGCATTGAAGTCATTAGGGCTTGAAGTTATTTTAATTAACCCCAACCCCGCTACCATTATGACGGATAATGCCATTGCAGATAAAATCTATATTGAACCCCTGAAAATTGATGTAATCAAAAGAATTATTAAAAAAGAAAAGCCTGACGGACTCCTTTCCACATTAGGTGGTCAAAATGGTTTAACCTTGTCAATGCAGCTAGCAAAAGAAGGATTTTTGGAACAGGAAGGCGTCCTTCTGTTAGGTTCTCGTTTGGAGACCATTGACAAAGCAGAAGATCGTCTGCTGTTTAAGGAAACCATGGAAAAGCTAAATCAGCCTTGCATCCCCTCTGAAGTTGTTACAGATATTGAAAGTGCTTTAAACTTTGCGGATTATATTGGTTATCCCGTTATTGTGCGTCCTGCCTTTACTTTAGGGGGAAGCGGCGGCGGTATTGCTAAAAACAAAGCCGAATTATCGGAAATTGCCCGCAGTGGTTTGGAGGCTTCTCCCATTCATCAAATCTTAGTTGAACAATGTATCTCCGGTTGGAAAGAAATTGAATTTGAAGTAATGCGTGATGGCGACGGAAACGTAATCGCTGTATGTTCCATGGAAAACTTTGACCCCGTTGGTGTGCATACAGGTGATTCCATCGTTATCGCCCCTGCTGTTACCTTGGCGGACAAAGAATATCAAATGCTGCGTACTGCCGCTTTGGATATTATTACGGAATTACAGGTAGAAGGCGGATGTAACGTTCAGTTCGCATTGGACCCAGAAAGCTTCCGTTATGCGGTTATTGAGGTAAACCCCCGTGTTTCCCGCTCCTCTGCTTTGGCATCTAAAGCCACAGGTTACCCCATTGCAAAGGTTGCGGCACTGATTGCCGTTGGTCTGACCCTCGGGGAAATCGAAAACGCTGTAACAGGTAAAACCAGCGCATTCTTTGAGCCAACCTTAGACTATGTTGTTGTAAAACTGCCAAAATGGCCTTTTGATAAATTTGTTTATGCAAAAAGAAAGCTTGGCACCCAGATGAAGGCTACCGGCGAGGTTATGTCCATCGCCCCCACCTTTGAGCAGGCTCTTTTGAAGGCGGTGCGCGGAGCAGAAATCTCCATGAACACCTTAAATTTGGGTATCCTCGCAGAAAACACCACCGACGAAATCAGAGAAATGCTGGATGAAGCCACAGACCGCAGACTTTTTGTGGTATATGAGGCATTAAAACGTGGCATCTCCATTGAAGAGGTTCATAAAATCACCCTCATTGACGAGTGGTTCTTGGGCAAACTCATGAATATTCTTGAGGTGGAAAAACGCCTAGCAAAAGAGACCCTCACTGAGGAATTATATATATTGGCAAAAAATACAGGATTTTTGGATAAGACCATTTTCGCCCTCTCGGGACAAACGCAACCCCACAGAAATTCTGTTTATAAAATGGTTGATACCTGTGCAGCAGAATTTGCGGCACAAACCCCTTACTTCTATGCAACCTATGACACAGAAAACGAAGCCACAGAATTCATCCAGACCCATAACACCGGTAAGAAAACAGTTATCGTATTCGGTTCCGGCCCCATCCGCATTGGACAGGGTATCGAGTTTGACTATGCCTCCGTTCACTGCGTATGGACATTAAAAGAGGAAGGCTACGACGTGGTTATGGTGAACAATAACCCAGAAACCGTTTCCACCGACTTTGATACTGCCGACCGTCTTTATTTTGAACCTCTCACTCCTGAGGATGTCATGGATATTATCGCCACAGAACAGCCCTACGGCGTTGTGGTTGCCTTCGGCGGACAAACAGCTATTAAGCTGACAAAAGCTCTCTCCGAGGCAGGTGTACGCATTTTAGGCACCTCTGCTCAGAGCATTGATGCGGCGGAAGATCGAGAGAAATTCGATGCTATTCTTGAGGAGTTGCAAATGTCAAGACCAAAGGGATTTGGCGTTATGACAAAAGAAGAAGCCTTAACCGCAGCAAATCAGCTTGGTTACCCTGTTTTGGTACGTCCTTCCTATGTTTTGGGTGGTCAAAATATGATCATCGCTTTTTCTGACGAAGAAGTAGCTCGGTATATGGATATCATTCTGGCTGGAGGAATTGAAAACCCTATCTTAGTAGACAAATATCTTATGGGTACCGAGGTTGAGGTAGATGCAATCTGCGATGGCGAAGGGGTTCTTATCCCCGGAATCATGGAACATGTGGAACGTGCCGGTGTTCACAGTGGCGACTCTATCGCCGTATACCCCGCTTGGAACCTCAGCGGCCCCCTTACCCGCCGGTTGATTGAAGCAACGGAAAAATTGGCATTGGCATTGGAAACCAGAGGTTTGATTAATATACAGTATGTTATTTTTGAAAATGAAATTTATATCATTGAAGCAAATCCTCGTGCTTCCAGAACCATTCCTTATATCAGCAAAGTAACAGGCTTACCTGTGGTTGATATTGCAACACAGGTGATGCTTGGTAAAAAACTTGCAGACTTGCCTTACGGCACTGGCTTATTCCGTCAATCCCTATTCTCCGCAGTAAAAGTGCCTGTATTCTCCTTTGAGAAGCTGACAGATGTGGATACTCACCTTGGGCCTGAAATGAAGTCCACAGGAGAGGTTCTGGGCATCGGGCGTACTTTGGAAGAAGCAATCTATAAAGGCTTAGCAGGGGCAGGCTACCAAATGGAACAGCGTGGCGGCGTATTGCTGACGGTGAAAAAGAGAGATAAAGCGGAAGTGGTACATCCTGCACGAAAATTGCATGAGTTGGGCTTCCACCTATATGCAACGGAAGGTACTGCTTATGAGCTGAAAAAATACGATATTCCTGTAACAGAGCTGCCTACTATGGTAGAAGGCATTGACGAAATTATGGAGCTTTTGGAAAGCGGAAAAATTCAGTATATGGTTTCCACTTCCAACAAAAGCACCTTGCCTCAGCTTGCCAGCGTAAAACTGCGCAGAAAGGCAACGGAACGTGGCATCTTCTGTCTCACAAGTATTGACACCACTAACGCCTTGGTAAACGCTTTATCCAGTGGCTTCCACCTAAGCAACATGGAACTCATTGATATTGCGCATTTGCCTAGAGAAAAAGAAAAACTGCATTTTACAAAAATGCGTGGTAGTGGCAACGATTATATTTATTTCAGCTGTTTTGAACAGGAAATCAAAAATCCTGAGTTTTTAAGCGTATGGCTTTCCAGCCGCCGCAACAGTATCGGTGGTGACGGTATTGTGCTCATTGAGCCTTCAACCATAGCCGACGCCAAAATGCGTATGTTTAACGCTGACGGTACAGAATCTGCCGTTGCAGGTAATCCCATTCGCTGCGTTGCAAAATATTTATACGACAATCAAATGATACAGTCCGAAAACGTAACCATCGAAACAGGAAATGGTGTGAAGCAATTAGAGCTGTTTGTTCGTGAAAACGAGGTTTACTCCGTTTTGGTGCATATGGGACAGGCCGACTTTAACCCTAAGACTGTTCCCGTTGCCTTAGGAGAGGAACCTGTGATCCACAAAGCAGTTACAGTGGGCAACAAGGAATTCTTTATTACCTGCCTTTCTATGGGTAATCCTCACTGCGTGATTTTTACAGAGGATGTGGAATATATTCCTTTGGAGGAAGTTGGCCCTATGCTAGAACATGCACCTTTCTTCCCTGAGCGGGCAAACATTTCCTTTGCTTCTGTGGAAGACCGCACAACCCTGCGTATGCGGGTATGGGAAAGAGGCATCGGCGAAACCATGGCCTGCGGCACAGGTGCTTGCGCTGTAGCGGCAGCGGCAGTTGCCTTGGGACATTGCCCCGACAAGCAAGATATTACTGTAAAGCTTCGAGGTGGAGATTTGATTATTCACTGTGATGAAAACAATATTACCATGACCGGTGATGCACGCAAGGACTTTGAAGGCATAATTGAAATTTAATCATGAAGTAATGTTTACTGAGGGAGCCGACTTTGTTGGCTCCCTTTGAAAAAAGAAGTTTTTCCATGATAAAAATTGTTGGAATAGATTTAAAAACCAATTAGTTTCTGTTTTTTTACTAAAAAATAGCTTTAAGGGAAATGTCTTAATATGGCAAATTTATACTTCAATAAGTTTTTTATTTGTTGACAATAATTATTATTTAATATATAATATATTTAAAGAGAAGACATATAAAATTATAAAAAATTAATGATCTCGGAGGTGTTTTTATGGAACTGAAAGGCTCTAAAACGGAAGCAAATTTAAAAACCGCATTTGCAGGTGAATCTGAGGCAAGAAATAAGTATACATATTATGCAAGTGTAGCAAAAAAAGAAGGCTACGAGCAAATTGCTGCTCTTTTCTTAGAAACTGCCGGCAATGAAAAAGAACATGCAAAACTTTGGTTTAAACTCTTACATGGCGGTACAGTGCCATCTACAGCAGAAAACCTTTTGGATGCAGCAATGGGCGAAAATTATGAATGGACAGATATGTACGCAAACTTTGCAAAAGAAGCAAAAGAAGAGGGCTTTGACCGTATTGCTTATCTTTTTGAGGGAGTGGCAAAGATTGAAAAGGAACATGAAGAGAGATATCGCCAGCTTTTAGAAAATGTGAAGACTGGTGCAGTATTTTCAAAAGAGGAAGAAAGCGTATGGCAGTGTGAAAACTGTGGTCACAGACATGTTGGTAAGGATGCTCCCGGACTCTGTCCCGTTTGCAACCATCCTCAGTCCTATTTCCGTTTAGCTTCCCAAAATTACTAAGGCGCACTTTCCTCAGTAATTTAAAAGATACACAGAAACAAAAAGAGAATTGATGCCCCCTGTCAATTCTCTTTTCTTTATGTTGTTTCATCCAAATTTTAAGGGTGCCGGCAAAGCCGACACCCTTTTGCATATTATTATAATTTATTTGATAAACTCTGCAAAGCTCTTCATTTCTTCGATTGCTTCCGTTACTTTTGCAAGCTTTGAGGTATCCCCCAAGAGGATGGCACCACAGATGGTGTTATTTAAGAAATAATATTTCTCCAAAATACCCTTTCTTTCATCCTTCACCTGCATGGTCTTATAAGTTAATCCCTCTTTACTGCCTGGATCACCCATAGCATACAGCATGGTTCCCAGTGCCGCTAACGTTACACCATAGGTCTTTTGACCATAGGTTAGGCTATCCCCCGCCGCATTTGCACCTGCAATACGTCCCATTTCAGACGCCACAGGCCAAATTGCAATATTCATACCCTGATACTGGGCACAATCGCCGCAAGCATAAACATCAGGCACATTGGTGCGCATTGCTTCGTCTACAACAACAGCACGATCACAAGTAATGCCGGCCTCGTTAGCCAAGGCAATGCTTGCACGAACACCTGTGGAGATAATCACGATATCTGCCGGGATGCTTTCGCCGCCATCTAATAAAACGCTTTCAACCTTACCATTTCCTTTAAGCTCGGAAATCTTCGCTCCAGTCACAATGCGGATGCCTTGGTCGCTGGCAATCTTGGTGAGCATTTCAACCGCTTCGCTATCAATCTTCCCTGCCATCAAAACAGGCGCGCCCTCTAAAACTGTTACCTGAAGCTTTTCTTTACGCAATTCCCAAGCAGCTTCAAGGCCTAATACGCCACCGCCGATTACCACAGCAGATTTTGCGTTCATTGCCCAATGGCTTACCTTTTCTACATCAGAAATGGTTCTGATTGCGGTTACACCTTCCAAATCTTTTCCTTTGATGGGAGGTACAAAGCTATTTGCACCCAAAGCGTAAACGCACTTATCATAAGGCAATACCTCACCATTGGAAAGATGTGCTTCTTTCTTTTGAATATCCAACTTTTCTACCTTGGTGCCTAATTTAATGGTGACATGATTATCCTCATACCAAGCCCTATCTTCACTGGCAATGGCATCACCGCTTAACGCGCCAAACATATTTTTTGTCAGCATAGGTCTATCATAAGGCAATTCCTTTTCTTCTGATACCATGGTGATTTTCGCCGTTTTGTTTCGCTCTCGAATGGCTTTCGCCGCATTGAGCGCTGCAGTACCACCGCCCAGAATCACAAAGTTCTCTAGGCTTTCCTTGTAGAAAGCAACGGTTTCCACTTCAATTGGCGCAAAATTTTCAGGCCCAACGCCACAAACAGGGCAACGTTCCAAGGAGGAATCTAAAATTTCACCACAAACCAAACATTTCACCAATGTTGATCTTGCTCCTGATTTTTTTGGCATTTCCTTTTGCTGTAATTTCTGGCCAAAACGATATCCAAACTCAAAAGCTTCCAAAAGCTCTTTTTCTGAAGGTTTAAATTGTACACGATAGCCATCTAATACACGCATATTCAACTGTTTCAAGCGCTCAATCAAATGAGGCACACCCTCGCCGCTCCAACCGTAACTACCAAAGGCACTAGCAAGTTTTCCACCATGAATGGGGGAATATAATGAAGTAGCTAAATCCCAAATTGGCTTTAATGCATCTCCCAAAATAGTAGGAGTACCAAACAAGAGACCTTCTGCGGGCCCAATTTCTCCCAAAACCTCGCCGGCATCTGCCGTTACCATATCATAAATCTTTACTTCAATGTCGCCGCTGTCACGAATACCATCAGCAATTTTCTCTGCCAACTCACCGGTATAGCCATAAGCACTTACATAAGGTATTACAACGGTTTTTTTCTCATTTACAGGAACCTTACACCATTCCTCGTAAATTTGAATCAGTTCCTCAATATGACTATCCAAAACAGGGCCATGACCTGTGCAAATCATATCAATTTCCAAGGACTTCACCACATCCAATGCTGCCGTCATATAAGGCTGTTTAAAGGGCCCTAGAATATTATCAAAATAATATTTAGTGGCACGCATATAGCCTTCCTCATCCGTTACAGTGCTTCTTAAAATGCCATCATGGGCATAATGGGAGCCAAAGGAATCACAGGTAACCAAAACCTTATCCTCAACAATGTAAGTATACATGCTATCAGGCCAGTGAAGGTTTGGCAGAGAATAAAAACGCAGGGTTTTATCGCCAATGTGCAGTTCATCCTTATCATTCACGGGAATACTATAAAAATCACGATTCACAATTTGTTTCAAAAAGCCAATAGCCGTTGGTGTTGCAATGATTTTTGCACGAGGGCATTTTTCAATAATGCTCTGCAAGCTTCCTGCATGATCCGGCTCTGTATGATCAACAACAATATAATCAATATTCTCTACATCTAGCTTTTCAGAAATTGCTTTTTCATATTCACCAAAAAACTTTGCTTTCGCTGTTTCGAATAAAACGGTTTTGTCCCCGCATTTTAAAATGTAAGAGTTATAGGTGGTGCCAAACTCGGTGTTCATAATAATATCAAACACGCGTAGATCTTTATCTAAAATACCTGCCCAATACAGGTTTTTTTTTAACTGTAATGTATTCATGAGACCCTCCTTGTTGTATACTGTATGCTCAAACAAATAGCTTACTATACGCCTTTGTATGATTCCTTTAGATTTAAGCTACATACATGGTTTCAATTTTATTTTTAAAAAAACAAAGACCGGTATTTACCGGTCTTTGGGTTGGTTTTTATGCTTCGTACTTCCAAAGTCCATGTAAATTACAGTACTCGTACGCTGCTACTAATTTCTCATTATCTGTCAAAGCAAATTCAGCCTCAGGAGCACCTGTGTGATCCAAATACTTCAATTGTCCGCCTTGGGTTGTTTCCAAATAGATCCAAGCAATATGATGCTCTTCTAACATAGGATGGGCAACACTGCCAACAACAACTTTCACTTTATTTCCCTCTACAGTTACAACGGGAACATGCTTTTCTGACGCACCATCAGAGGTATTCGCTTTCAATTCCTGCATAGCCTCACCACAACAGACTACAGTACCTCCTCTATCCTCTACCATGTGGATAATATTTTTACAGTGATTACATCTAAAAAATTTTGGTGTCATGCTGCATTCCTCCTTCATCATTAAACCGTTTATATTTTGTTATAATGCATTATCTTCAGTTTCTTTATACAAATTTATTTTTACTTTTGTATAGTTATATGATAGCATAAAAAGAGAGAAAAAAAAAGTTGCAATTGCAACAATAGAAGGTGTTTTTATGAAAAATTTGAGTAAAAATCCAATTTTTACCGGTGTGACTGCCGAGGATATTGAAAAAATGATTGTTTGCTTTGAAGCAGAAAAAAAATTTTTTCATGAAAAACAGACGGCTTACGTGTATGATGTGGGTTGTCAAAAAGTTGGATTATTATATCATGGCTGTGTCTCCATTAACCGGTTGAATGCCGATGGGTCTTTGGATATGCTGGAATATATTGAGGATTCCGGAATATTCGGTGCTGCTTTTTCTTTTTTTGATCATGACGATGAGTTTATCGTAATTTGCGAAAAAGATTGTGCTATTCTTTTTGTAGATAAATCTCACATTACAAAACGATGCGCAAACGCTTGTGCTCACCACAGCATAGTCATTGAAAATTTACTTACTTTTATGTCTAGAAAAATTGTGAATTTAACAGAAAAAGTAGATATTTTAAGCCATCGTACCATTCGTGAAAAGCTTTTAAGCTATTTTCGGTTGCAGACGGCAAAAACGGGAAAAAATTTCTTTCAACTTCCTTTTTCGTTTCTGGCATTGGCCAATTATCTTTGCATTGACCGCAGTGCAATGATGCGGGAGCTGAAAAGAATGAAGGAAGACAATACCGTAAAAGTTATTGAAAAAAATATTTATTTAAATACACCCAAATATTGACCAAACAATTGGAAAATCCTTTTATTTGCCTTTTTAAAATTAAAAAGCCCCTATTGCAAGAAATTTATTCGTGCAATTGGGGTTTTTCTTTCCTAAATAAATATAAAGTTATATATTGTATTTTTTGCAATCACATAAGTTTTTCTAGGAACCGCTGATTTAACAAAGGGTGTACAGATGCTCTGGGAAATTTTTTGCTTCTCAACGAAAAATTCACCCTTTTATATGTGCCCACGGAATAAATCAGCGTTTCCTTAATATAAGAATTAACCTTTTAACCTATGAAGATACTTTTCTTTGGTGGCCATACCGCCCCGAATGTGGCGTTCAGCTTTATTGACCTCAAGCACACGACGAACAGATCGAGCCAATTCCGGATCAATACGTTCTACACGGTCAGTAATATCTTTATGTACCGTTGACTTACTAATCCCAAATTTTTTCGCCGTTTCTCTGACAGTGGCGTTAGTATGGATCATAAATTTTGCCACCTCTACCGCCCTCTCTTCGATATATGTTTTCAAACCGTAGCACTCCCCTAAAGATCATCTTGGATTATTTATATGCGAACACTAACGTCATATATGAACCTTTTCGGGTATTTCTTAAAGAAGTAATGCTTGAATTTTATTTTTATTAAAATTTTAAAGCAAATGTTGGGCATGATGAAATCATAATGTCAAATGCATCACAAAAAACATATAAAGTCAATGTAAAAAAATAGGAAGTTTAATAATTTTTTATCAATTATTCTTGTATTTTTATAGAACAACCAGTATAATAAATCTTAAAAAAATTTTAATTTTTATGGGAGGTCGTTATGGAAAAAAATGGTTCAACCCAAGGTTTTCGTTCGTTCCTGAAACGTAAGGATATTGAGTTTTCTGCAAAACGATACGGAATTGAAGCCTTAGGGGCAATGGCACAGGGTTTATTTGCTTCTTTGCTGATTGGCACCATTCTTACCACAATAGGTCAGCAACTTGGTATTGAGATTTTAGTAGAAATTGGGGGCTATGCCAAAAGCGTCACCGGCCCTGCCATGGCCATCGCCATCGGCTATGCACTAAAATGTCCACCACTGGTTCTTTTCTCACTGATCGCAGTGGGCGGCGCAGCCAATAGTTTAGGGGGACCGGGGGGTCCTTTGGCTGTACTTGTTGTTACAATTTTTGCAGCAGAATTTGGTAAAGCAGTATCAAAGGAAACAAAAATTGATATTTTAGTAACACCCTCTGTAACAATTATCATAGGTGTATTATTGGCTATGTGGTGGGGTCCCACTTTGGGGACACTGGCAAATGGCGTTGGAAATACCATTATGTGGGCCACAGAGCTTAGACCTTTCCTTATGGGCATACTGGTTGCTGTCATTGTTGGTATTGCCCTTACACTGCCCATCAGCAGTGCTGCAATCTGCGCCACCTTAGGGTTGACCGGCCTTGCTGGGGGTGCGGCAGTGGCTGGCTGCTGTGCTCAAATGATTGGTTTTGCAGTCATGAGCTTTCCTGAGAACAAATGGGGTGGTTTATTCGCCCAAGGCATAGGAACTTCCATGCTGCAAATGGGTAATATCGTGAAAAATCCGAAAATTTGGATTCCACCAACCTTGGCATCTGCCATCACAGGACCCATTGCTACCTGTTTTTTTCAGATGAAAATGAACGGTGATGCCGTTGCCTCAGGGATGGGTACCTGCGGGCTTGTGGGGCAAATTGGCCTTTATACAGGCTGGGTTAATGACATTGCCGCTGGAACGAAAAGCGCAATCACTGCCTTTGATTGGCTGGGCATGGGCATGATTTGTTTCATTCTTCCCGCAATACTTACTTTGATTTTTGCTTATATATTGAGAAAAATCGGTTGGATTCGAGATAATGATCTAAAATTAAATCTATGATATTAAGGGTGTCGATAGAATCGACACCCTTTTTTATTATAGAAATGAAGGTTTAAAAGATAAAGATTAGACTAATTATAAAAATAAACGTAGGCATAAAAGGTTTTGCATTTTAAAAGCCCCAAATTGAAAGGTAATATTCCATAACAATCCTAGGGGCTTTATTGATTTCTTTTATTTTTATTTGCAGACAGTAAACTTCTCTTGCAATTGCAAAGGCATTTTTAAGAAGGCCTGTTTAAAATCTTCCTCTTCCAGAAGCCCACCCTCTTTAGCTACAACAGCAGCTGAGATATAATTTGCCGCTTCTATGGCTTCTTTGAAATCTAGACCAAAGCGTCGTGCAGCAATGATAGCTCCCATATGGGAGTCACCAGCACCGATGGTATCCACTACTGTGGTTTTTACGGGTGAAGCATACCAATCCTGATTTCCATCATAGCAATATGAGCCGCTTTCCCCCAGAGTCACAATCACTGGGCGCTGTGTTTTTTCAAACAGCTTTTTCGCCCCATTTTCTATGGTTGTTTCAGCGGTAAAATCCATGATCTCTTTTTCATTGAGGTGCATAATGGGGTGAAGTTTCAAAACAGCATCCATTCGCTCCCCATGAATTTTCAAAATACGTGGGCTTGGTGAAAAATATATTTGATATTCAGGATGCTTTTTCAAATATTCTATGATATTCATACCTGTATGCTCTTCGATTTCCAAGCCACAGATATATACGCTGTCTATTGATTCTTGATGAATCTTTTCTAAATAAGATTCCTCAAAGGTATATTCGATGCCATGGTCAACGATAAAGGTTCTTTCCCCGCCCGATTCTACCATGCAATAGCAACAACCGTTTTCCTCCTCAGGACGCCTTACATAGATTGAAACTCCTCTCTCTGTAAGCCTGTCCGATACAAAACTGCCATAAATACCTCCTCCTACGGCGGTACAAAGGCTATATGGCGCAGAAAAATGACGCAAAATATCTGAGGTTAAAAATGCACAGCCTCCCAAAGAACGGCTTTGCTTTGATATATGAATATCCTCTCCTGTTACAGGCAAATGAGGAATATTTACAATGACATCCACCACTGCGGAACCAATTACCAACGTTTGTTTCATTATTGTTCTCTCCTAACTTTAATCACTTTTCCTAGTATAGCATAAAAAATAAAATTTTCGAATATTTTCTTTTTTTGGGAACTCTGGAAAAAAAAATGCGTCATATAAAATGAAAAATAATAAAGCCTTCAAAAGGAAAGGGGAAATATAAAATGAAAAATATGAAACGTTTGTTAATTACCGCATCTTTAGCAGCTGCACTCGCACTTGGTTCCGCCTCAGCGGTTTTCGCTGCAGAAAGAAACTCCATCACCACCACAGGTACAGGGATAGTAAAAGTTCAACCTGATGTTGCCACAATGTCTTTTACCATTCAAAGTGCCGGTAAAACCGCTGAATCAGCACAAAAGGACAACAACATGATATCAGCAAAGGTTATAAGTAAATTAGAAGAAATGGGTATCGCCAAAGATAAAATTATTACAAGCTATTCCGCAGTGTATCCTACCTATCAATATGACGCCGAAACAGGCAAAAGCAGCATTAACGGATATCAGGCAAAAATAAACTTGGATGCAACCGTAAAAGACATTGATAATGTAGGATCTTATATTGACGGAGCTTTGAAAGCGGGTGCTACAGGCTTTAATAATGTTATTTTCTCTTTGGAAGACACAAACCGTTATTATACCCAAGCTTTACAGCAGGCTGTTAAGAATGCTTCCAACTCTGCTACTGCTATTGCAACGGCATATGGTAAGCCCTTAGGAGAAATTTTAAACGTTGTGGAGCATGAATCTTATGCATCTTTTGAGGAACCCGCACTTTACAAAGAACGGGCTATGTCGGATACCGGCTATGGCAGTACCAATCAAACAGTGATTCAGTATGATAAAGTACAAGTTACCGCTACCATTACTGCTACCTATGGTATTTAAAAAGAAAATTTACTTTCGTATATATTAAATTAGATGTTCTCTAAACCCCCATTGCTACGCAATGGGGGTTTTTCTAAAGCAATAAATTATATGTTATTACAATTAACAATTCCATAACTCAATTCAGCTATATAAGTAATTTATTTTTAGCTGTTCGTATTAACACTCTATTTGAAATTAAAAAAAGAATCCTGAAAATAGAATTCTTTTCTTTCTAATTATATTAAGCTTTTAAATTGAGGGGCATATTTTGTTGGAGAAAATTCTATCACATCATAGCTTGCTATTTCATTTATATAAAACGGATCTTCTGATATAATTTCTTTCATTTCAACCTCATCTTTTGCATGAAATAAAATAATGCCTCCAGTACGAGGATTCTTACGTCCTGAACAAATGAATTTTCCCATAGCATAATATTTGTCTAAAAAAGCAATATGCTCCTCCAAATATTTTTCTACCTCTGTCAAAGGTTTTATATAAGTTAAATTTGCAATAAACATTTTTTGCCTCCTCTATTTTGTCATGCTGTAATGGCATATTAAAATATTATCATAAATACAAAAAAAAAACCATGTGTTAGTGAACTCACAACACATGGTTTTTGTGGACACCGTGGAAAAAAGATTTCTTATCTTTCTCCAAAGAGAGCGCCAA
>JABNAD010000087.1_pt1 | contig 67057 bp, 70 predicted proteins | sample 7240381 | NCBI WGS metagenome assembly JABNAD01 (sample SAMN11332834, study PRJNA596920) | anaerobic digester metagenome | biome: digested sludge; isolation source: digested sewage sludge-derived enrichment culture grown on H2/CO2 | place: Germany: Goettingen
ACAAACCTGCTACCGATAAGGATGATATGAGTTTCCTGTCCCGCAGTTTTGAAAAGCACTTCAACGAGCGACCGTTTCTGAATCATTCGTGTTTTCTGTTCCTGACTAAAACGACTAAAGAGCGAATGAGAATGCAGAGCAATTTCTCATCGCTTTGCCGTGGGAACATCATTCCCAAAGAAGTCAATAAGGATACAAGTGTGAAGTTCTTGGAAGCCGTCGGACAGTTTGAGCGGATTATGAACGATAGCGGATTTATCCGTCTTACCCGTATCAGTTCGGACGAAATTACAGGAACAGGCGATAAGCCGGGACTTATTGAAAAGTATTTTTCCCTGTCGCTCGATGACACAACTTGTCTGGAAGACTTGGAACTAGGAGCCGACGGTCTTCGGGTGGGAAGTAAACACGTTTGCCTGCATACGCTTTCGGATGCGGAAGATCTGCCCGGACGTATCGGAACGGATATGCGTTACGAGAAACTATCGACCGACCGGAGCGATTGCCGTTTGTCTTTCGCTTCTCCTGTTGGGTTGCTTCTTTCATGCGACCATATCTACAACCAATATCTGTTCATCGAAGATAGTGCGGAAAACCTGCGGAAGTTTGAAAAGAGTGCAAGGAATATGCAGTCGCTATCCCGCTATTCAAGGGGAAACCAAATAAACAAGGAGTGGATCGATCAGTATTTGAACGAAGCACATAGCTTTGGACTGACTTCAATCCGGGCACACTTTAACGTAATGGCATGGAGTGATGATGTAGAGGAACTGAAACATATCCGCAATGACGTGGGTAGCCAGTTGGCTCTTATGGAGTGCAAACCACGCCACAATACAGTGGATGCCGCTACTTTGTACTGGGCAGGAATGCCGGGCAATGGAGGGGATTTTCCTGCGGAAGAATCGTTTTATACATTCATCGAACCGGCTCTTTGTTTCTTTACGGAAGAAACGAATTACCAAAGTTCACCCAGTCCGTTCGGTATAAAAATGGCAGACCGTGTGAGTGGGAAACCGCTTCATGTCGATATTTCCGACCTGCCTATGAAAAAAGGAATTATTACCAACCGTAATAAATTCATTCTTGGGCCAAGTGGAAGCGGCAAATCCTTTTTCACCAACCACATGTGCCGCCAGTACTACGAACAGGGTACGCACATCGTTTTAGTGGATACCGGAAATAGCTATCAAGGCTTGTGTAACCTGATAAACCGGAAAACGAACGGTCAGGACGGGGTGTATTTCACTTATACCGAAGAAAATCCGATAGCCTTTAATCCATTCTACACAGACGATAATGTCTTCGACATTGAGAAGCGTGAGAGTATAAAAACGCTAATCCTTACTCTGTGGAAAAGGGATAACGAACCACCTTCACGGGCAGAGGAAGTTGCCCTTTCTAATGCGGTCAGCCAGTACATTGATAAACTGAAAAGCGAAAAGAAGTTGGTTCCCTCTTTCAATTCATTCTATGAGTTCGTCCGTGATGATTACCGGAAAACACTGGAAGAAAAGAAAGTTAGGGAAAAGGATTTTGACATTGCCAATTTCCTAAATGTACTTGAACCGTACTACAAAGGTGGCGAATACGACTTCCTGTTAAACTCTGACAAGCAACTGGATTTATTGTCTAAACGCTTCATTGTCTTTGAAATTGATGCGATAAAAGACCACAAAATCCTATTTCCGGTGGTTACAATCATTATCATGGAAGTTTTCATAAACAAGATGCGCCGTTTGCAGGGTATCCGTAAGATGATATTGATTGAGGAAGCATGGAAAGCGATTGCCAAAGAGGGTATGGCAGAGTATATTAAGTACCTCTTTAAGACCGTTCGTAAGTTCTTCGGGGAAGCGATTGTCGTTACACAGGAAGTCGATGATATTATCGCTTCGCCGATTGTAAAGGAGAGTATTATTAATAACAGTGATTGTAAAATCCTGTTAGACCAACGCAAGTATATGAATAAATTCGATTCAATACAGGCGTTGCTCGGACTGACCGAAAAGGAAAAGTCGCAGATACTCTCTATCAATATGTCCAACGTACCCAGTCGTAAATACAAAGAAGTCTGGTTCGGTTTGGGCGGTGTTCAATCCGCCGTCTATGCCACAGAAGTAAGTTTAGAAGAATACTACACATACACAACCGAAGAATCGGAGAAAATGGAAGTGTTGGCTTTGACCGAAAAACTGGACGGCAATATCGAACTGGCTATCAAACAGATTGCCGAAAGCAAACGGCAGGAGTACGGGGGATAGAGCCATGAAAAGAAAAAAGAGTAAGCCATGTCCGGCATCGCAAAGTTGTACCTCTTTCCCTATCAGTGATATATGCGGAATGTGGAAAAGCCTTTGCGGTTCTCCCGACATTAAAATTTATCACGACGGTAGTCGGTTCCGGTTGCAGTTTATTTACAAACACGATACGGCGTTTACCGTTCCTTTGAAGCAAAGCTGGGGGATTACTTTTTTCTATTTCTACGGTATCATTCGTATTGCCTATGATGATGAGCAGGATATGCTCGCTGACCAACGAAGGCGAATATAAAAGGGTGTACCATGAGGTATAACTCTAAAATCAATAATCAATTAAAAGTAAAAAATATGAAACGAATAATTCTATGCCTGACGGTGGCTCTGTCCATGTTCTCGTTTCAGGCAAAAGCACAATGGGTTGTAACAGACCCGACCAATCTTGTACAGAATATTATTAGTGCAACACAGGGCATTAACACTGTCTCTAATATGGTCAAAAATGTCAATGAAGTAAAAAAGGTGTACGATCAAGGCAAAGAATACTACGATGCACTTAAATCAGTCAATAACCTGATTAAAGATGCCCGTAAAGTAAAAAAGACCATCGAAATGATTAGTGAGATCACGGACATCTATGTGAACGGATTCAACAAAATGGTAGGCGATCCGAGTTTTACGCCAAATGAATTGGTTGCCATTTCAGCAGGCTATGCCAAACTGTTGGAAGAAGGCGGTTCATTAGTTACGGAACTGAAAAATGTAGTTACCGGAAGTAACGGGCTGTCCTTGTCGGATAAAGAACGGATGGAAGTAATAGATGATGTATATAATAAGATGTTGGAATATCGTAATCTGACCAAATACTATACCCAAAAGAGTATCTCCGTCTCATTCATTCGTGCGAAAGAGAAAAACGACACAAACAGAGTATTGTCACTCTATGGAACCCCGTCCGAAAGGTATTGGTAATCAATAAAAATAAGTAAAGATGAATTTTGATAATCTACATCAGATTCTTGCGAATCTGTATCAGGATATGCTTCCTCTTTGCGGCAGTATGATTGGTGTCGCAAAGGGGCTGGCAGGACTGGGAGCTTTGTTCTATGTGGCTTACAGGGTTTGGCAGGCATTGAGCCGTGCCGAGCCTATCGACGTGTTTCCGTTGCTACGTCCGTTTGCAATCGGGTTGTGTATCATGTTCTTCCCAACTTTGGTTTTGGGAACGATCAATTCAGTGATGAGTCCGATTGTAAAAGGGACTAACGGTATTTTGGAATCACAGACAATGGACATGAAAGCCTATCAGAAACAAAAAGACAATTTGGAGTATCAAGCACGGGTACGTGAAGGTAAGGCATGGTTGGTTGATGACGAGGTATATGACCAGAAAATGAAAGATTTGGGAATTACCGATACCCCTGAAATTATCAGTATGTGGGGCGAACGACTTTGGTATGATATCAAAGCATGGTTCAGGGAAGTAATGAGAGATTTCTTCGAACTGTTGTTTGCCGCTTCCGCATTAGTCATAGATACGATACGGACATTTTTCCTTATTGTGTTGGCCATACTGGGGCCGATAGCATTTGCCTTTTCCGTCTATGACGGATTCCAGGCAACGCTGACCCAGTGGCTTGCACGCTATATAAGTGTATATCTATGGTTACCTATTTCCGATATTTTTTCCTCTGTTCTTGCCCGGATACAAGTATTGATGCTTCAACAGGACATTGTCCTGTTACAAGATCCGAACTATGTTCCTGACGGCTCAAACGGTGTGTATATTGTGTTTCTGATAATCGGAATTATTGGATATTTCACAATTCCGACCGTTGCGGGTTGGGTAATCCAAGCCGGAGGAATGGGTAGTGCTACGGGAGCCATTAATAAAACAGCAGGTAAAGCTGGTGCTATTGCCGGAGGTGTAGCAGGTGCAACAGCAGGTAATGTTGGCGGTCGCTTACTCGGTAAATAAGCGGTGAGCCACCACTGGCAATAAATGTATTAAAAATAAAAAAAGAATGGAATTTAAAAGTTTAAAAAACATTGAAACAAGTTTCAAGCAGATACGGATTATCGCCATTGTGTTCGTTGTGCTGTGTGCCGGAATTACGGGGTATACGGTATGGAACTCATTCAGCTTTGCAGAAGCACAACGGCAGAAAATCTATGTATTGGATGAAGGAAAATCGCTTATGCTCGCTCTCTCGCAGGACTTATCACAAAACCGTCCTGTGGAAGCAAAGGAGCATATCAAGCGATTTCATGAACTGTTCTTCACGCTATCCCCAGATAAGAGCGCCATTGAATCAAACATCAACAGGGCACTCTTTCTGGTGGATAAAAGTGCTTTCCGCTATTATCAGGACATGCAGGAGAAAGGGTACTACAATAGGATTGTGTCGAATAATATCAATCAGGTTATTCAGATTGATTCTGTTGCCTGTAATCTCGATACTTATCCCTATAAGGTGGTAACCTACGCACGGCAAAGGATAATCAGGGCAAGCAACATTACCGAACGAAGTCTGGTAACACGTTGCGACCTGATCAACTCGGTACGTTCCGACAACAACCCGCACGGGTTCACAATGGAACGCTTTGAGATTATAGAAAACAGGGATTTACAGACTTTAGAACGATAAGCCATGATAAAGAAAAAACTAACAGCCGTAAGAGACTGGCTTGAAGACGGTCTGCGGTCATTGTTGGGGCGTATAACGCCCGACGGTCGGATTATCGTAATCCTTGTAATGCTTTTTGTGTTTGGCGCAGGTTCAATCTACATGACGGTTTCTTCCATTTACAATATGGGAAAGAAAAGCGGTCATGAGCAAATGGCAATTGAACATATCAAACGGTTGGAACTGGAGCAGGGACAGAAAGCGGATAGTATAAACCATAAAAACAATTTCAATTATGAATAGTGAAAATGAAGGAAACGACCGTAACCCGGACGTTCCCGAAACTAAAAAGGAGAGTAAGCTCAAAAAGGAACTTACTCCGCAGGAATTGCAGAAACGGAAAAAGATGCTCGTCTATCCGTTGTTCTTCCTAATTTTCGCAGGGGTTATGTGGCTCATTTTTGCGCCCTCCGGCGATAAGGCGGAGCAACAACCCGACGGCTTCAATTCGGAACTACCGATACCTAAAGAGGACGGAATCGTAGGCGATAAACGGACAGCTTATGAACAGGAAGCCATGCAGAACAAGCAAAATGAAAAAATGCGGAATTTACAGGACTTTGCTTTCTTGCTCGGAGAGGAAGAAGGACGTAAAGCGCAAGTAGGGAACGAAAATCAGGTAGCTATACCCGATGAAGGGAACAACTACAATTACGGTAACAGTTCCCGAAATACTCCGACGATCCAATCTTCGGCACAAGCCTATCAGGACATTAACCGCCAACTGGGTAGTTTTTATGAAGAAACGGCTTCCGAAACGGATAAACAGGAGCAGCTTGCAATGGAAGAACGGATTCAAGAATTGGAAAGGCAACTGACTGAAAAGTCGGAAGCCGATAAGCAACTGGAACTGATCGAAAAATCCTATGCGATAGCATCTAAGTATATGCCCAACGGTCAGGAACAGGTTCAAACAGCACCGATAGACACAAAGGAAAAGATTGTTCCAAAGCCAGTTTCACAGGTGCATAAGAGCGTTGTTTCGCTGCTATCGGCTCCGATGAGCGATGATGAGTTTATCGACGCTTTCAGTAAGCCCCGTAACATGGGATTTATCACGGCTGCCGGAAACGAAACGGTAACGGATAAAAACAGTTTCAGGGCTTCGGTCTATCAAACAATAACTATCTCCAACGGAAAAGAAGTGCAGTTGCGCTTACAAGAGCCGATGCAAGCTGGAAATATGCTGATTCCCGCAAATACAATCCTGACGGGAAGTGCAAAAATTGGCGGGGAACGCTTGCATATAACCATTACATCTATTCAGTATGCGGACAATGTGATACCCGTTGAAATGGAAGTGTACGACATGGACGGTATGCAGGGCATCTTCGTTCCGAACTCGGATGAAGTAACCGCCATGAAAGAGATTGCTGCCAATATGGGTACATCAATGGGTAGCAGCATAACCATAACGGACGATGCAGGCTCACAGCTTGCCGCCGATTTGGGGCGTAGTCTTATTCAGGGAACATCGCAGTTCTTCAGTAAGAAAATGCGGGAAGTAAAAGTAACCCTGAAAGCAGGCTACAAAGTATTGCTGCTTCCCAAAGCGTAAATAAACAAATAACAAAAGGGTCTGCGACCCCCACTAAAAAAATCCAAATAGTAATAAGTAATTAACAATTAAAACAAAATTCGTATGAAACGATTCATTTTCGCACTCGCTATGATCGGGTGCATCTTTACAGCCAATGCGCAGGAAGTAGAAACAACACAGGAAACAAAGAATGTGTCTTCGCCCACGAAAGGGGATTATTTCGACGGTCTGACCAGACCTGTAACATTCAACCGTATGATACCGCCTTATGCCTTAGAAGTAACATTCTCAAAGACGGTGCATATCATCTTTCCGGCAGCAATTCGCTACGTCGATTTAGGTTCTGCCGACCTGTTGGCTGCAAAAGCAGACGGAGCGGAAAATGTACTCCGTGTGAAAGCGGCTCTGAGGGACTTCTCCACAGAAAGCAACTTGGCTGTCATTACCGAAGACGGTGCATATTACACCTTTAATGTCAAATATGCCGATGAACCTATGAAGCTCTCCATTGAAATGACCGACTTTATCCATGACGGGGAAGCCGTGAACAGACCGAACAATGCAATGGAAATATATATGCGGGAATTGGGGAGCGAATCACCATTACTGGTAAAACTGATAATGAAGTCCATATATAAGAATAACGACAGAGAGATAAAACATATAGGCTCTAAGCGGTTCAGCATCCAATACACACTCAAAGGGATATACACGCATAACGGCTTGCTTTATTTCCATATGCAACTGAAAAATTCTTCAAATGTACCGTTTGACGTGGATTACATCACTTTCAAAATCGTAGATAAGAAAGTCGCCAAACGTACCGCTATTCAGGAGCAGGTAATTATGCCGCTTCGGGCGCATAACAACCTGACCTATATCGGTGGTAAAAAAACCGAAAGATGTGTCTTTACCCTGCAAAAATTCACTATTCCCGATGATAAACAACTCATCATCGAGTTGAACGAAAAAGAGGGTGGCCGTCATCAATCTTTTATAGTTGAGAACGCCGACCTCGTTCGTGCCAAAGTTATCAACGAATTGAAAACGAAGTAAGATGAAACGGCTATCTCTTATACTAACGTTGGCGTTGTTCCTGGTCTTTACAGACCAGCTACACGCCCAACGTTGCTTACCCGGTATGCAAGGCTTACAGGTGACAGGCGGAATGGTTGACGGTTTTCATTCAAAAGATAACCGTAATGAACTGGGATATTACTTCGGTCTGCAAATGGCTACCTATACCCAAAATGCTAATAAATGGGTGTTTGGGGCGGAGTTCCTAAACAGGTACTACCCGTATAAAGAAGACAGAATACCCGTCAGCCAGTTTACTGCTGAAGGCGGTTATTTCCTGAAATTCTTATCGGACAGAAACAAAGTAGTGCTTTTCTCTTTAGGCGGTTCGGCTCTTGCAGGATACGAAACAAGCAACTGGGGAGAGAAAACGCTCTTTGACGGTTCTACGCTTCGGAATAAGGATGCTTTTATCTATGGCGGTGCGATTACGTTGGAAATGGAAACGTACCTGAGCGACCGTATTGTGTTGCTCCTGACTGCCCGTGAACGGGTACTGTGGGGAACATCGACAGGGCATTCCCATACGCAATTCGGATTAGGGCTGAAATTTATAATCAATTAAACAGCATATTACAATGAAAAAATTCTTAGCATATTTTTTATACACGCTATTGCTATCGGCAATAGTCTGTGCCTGTAGTGACGATTTGGATATTCATAAGGTTTACACATATGATTTGGTTTGTATGCCAGTACAGAAAAAAATCGTTCAGGGAGAAACGGCGGAGATACGCTGCCAACTGGTAAAAGAGGGCGAATACGAACAGGCGAAGTTCTTCATCAGGTATTTTCAGCCTGACGGATTTGGCGAGCTACGGATGGATGACGGAATGGTCTTTAAACCGAATGACCTGTATCCTTTGAATAAAACCACATTCAGGCTTTATTATACTTCACACAGCACGGATCAGCAGGTTATCGACGTATATATCGAAGATAACTTCGGGCAGGTCGTCCAAAAGACGTTCAGTTGGCAGAATGACAAAGGGGATGATGAAGACAACGAAGACAAAGAATAAGGGAAGTTGAATTAGCAAGCGTCCGCCAATAGTCCGGACGCTTGCTGTATTTACAGATAGATTATGAAATACATAATAACTTTCTTTATCGCTTTGATGTCCCTGTCTGCATGGGGACAGCCTGCCGATTTTCTAAACAGAAAACAAAAAATAGAAAAATGTACCGGGCAGATCTACTCTATAAAAGAATTTTGGCGGATAGCAGATTCAATGCAAATGTCCGTCAGCGAATTATCCGACTATCCCGTAATATTTCCGATTAAGAAACCTGTAATTTCATCGGGCTTCGGAATGAGAAAGCATCCTGTTTACAAGGTTCGGAAGTTCCATACTGGGATTGATATTCCGAAAACAAAGGGTACTCCCGTATATGCTACCGGCAACGGAGTGGTAAGCCGAAAAGGATATAATTCGGGATACGGGTATTTTATAGAGGTTGAACATTCAGGCAATTTCCGTTCATTCTATGCGCATTTAAGCAAGACATTGGTAAATGTAGGGGATTCGGTAACGATAACCCAACAAATTGCTTGTGTGGGCAATACAGGGGTAACAACGGGTAGCCACCTGCATTACGAAGTAAGGAAAGCCAAACGCTTCCTGAACCCGTCTGAATGGTGCTATTGCCTGTTAGATATATTGAAAAACGAATTTATAAAGGAAAAAACAGCATGAAATTTCTTACAACATATTTACAACCCAGAGAGGAAGTCAGGTACAGGGCAAGGATACATATTTTCCTTTTTCTGCAACCTGTCATATTACTGGGTATTGGATTTATGTGTTATTTCGATGATTTCAGAATAACACATTATTTGGGTGTAACCCTGTTATTCTTAGGATTGGTTTCGCTTGTGCAGCGTGTGTTTGTAAAGGTCGGCTCTGTCTATGCCGTTACCAACAGGCGTGTAATCATCAAAACAGGGGTAATCAGTCGTCGGACGGTGGAACTGGTACTGGCAAAATGCGAGGGTGTACAGGTAGTACAAAACGTGTTAGGGCGTATCTTCGGATATGGCTCTATTGTGGTTACTACGGGTGGGGCTACCAACTGTTATTATTATGTGGCTAATCCGTTTCGCTTTAAGAGAGCGATTAATATGCAGATTGGATAGTCTAATTTTTATGAGTCAAGGCATTCTTGATGTTGCAAAAGAGCTTTCTTGCTAAATTACAGAAGTGTAGCGTAGAAATTCGTTAATATTTTGTAACTTTGCACCGTTTGTAATTATCATTGATTTATATGAAAACAAGGCTTGATAGGTTTAAAGTTTATAACTTTCGCTCAATAGAAGAAAGCGATTGGATTGAGGTATCCGATAACTCATGTTTAGTCGGAACAAATGAGGCAGGGAAAACAAATCTTCTTATAGCTTTGTGGAAATTAAATCCGGCAAACAATGAGCCAATCGTTCCTTTAGATGACTTCCCAAGGCATTTGTATAGTAATTATAAAGCAGACAACCATAAGGATGACGTTTTTATCGCTGCTGATTTCATATTGGATGACGAATTACAATCCGAAATATCTAAAGAATTAAAATGCGATAAAGAGCAGATAAAAAGGGTGTTGGTCAAGAGAAAGTATGATGGATTATATTACATTTCTTTCCCATATTCAAAAGTAGACTCTTACCCTGTTGAAAGCCTAAATACAACAATATCGAATTTTGAAGCGAAACTTTATAAAGAAGATAGCTTTACTAAAGAGGATGCAAAATTACAGAAGACAATAAAAGATTTTGTTGCTCAAATTAGCACACCCGTAACAGACGCTTTTTTTCAAAACAAGAAGCCGAAACAATTATTAGCAATATTAAGGTGTTTTGCGAGAATAACTTTGGGAAAAAGAAAAACCTACCAGAGTTCTTTAACCTTCATCTAATTATTCTAATTAAAAAAATGGTTGACGCTTTTGACGGTAAGCCAATTGAAACAACAAAAGAAATAAGGCAGAAGGTTTTAAAGAAGATTCCGAAATTTGTTTATTACTCTGATTACGGTAATCTTGATAGTGAAATATACTTACCACGAGTTATTGAAGACTTCAAGAGAGACGATTTAGGTGAAGCAGCAAGAGCAAAAGCGAGAACTCTTGATGTTCTATTTAAGTATGTTAAGCTTTCTCCTGAAGAAATCTACGAATTAGGAAATGATAGAAAAATCGTTATAAAAAAACTTGATTATAACAATAGAGAAATCAGTTCTGTAGAGCAAAATCTTACCGAAGATGAAGTGAAAGAATGGTCAGATAAAAAAAGAGAAAGAAGTATTTTGCTTGATTCTGCGGCATCCCAACTGACCATTAATTTTAAGAAATGGTGGCTGCAAGGAGATTATATTTTTAAATTTGTTGCCGATGGACATCATTTTAGAATAAATGTTTCCGACACATTACGACCTGAACCTATAGAATCGGAGGGTAGAAGTCGTGGATTACAATGGTTTTTTAGTTTCTTTCTTGTATTCTTAGTAGAGACAAAAGAAGGACATTCAAATACTATATTGCTTTTGGATGAACCTGGATTATCCTTACATCCACTCGCACAATATGATTTAGCAAAGTTTTTCAGAAAGTTATCAGAAGAAAATCAGCTAATATACACCTCTCACTCTCCATTTTTAGTAGATATGGATAATTTAGCTAATGTTAAGGCTGTGTATATAGATTCCGAAACAGGGAGAACTAAGGTTTCTTCAAATTTGAGATATAATGCAAAAGATGCTGAAAAATCCATATATCCTGTCCATGCAGCTTTAGGGCTTACGGTTTCTGACACTTTATTATTAGGTTGCTTGCCTATTCTTGTTGAAGGGCCAAGTGACCAAATATATTTGAATCTGATAAAAAGGTATTTAGTGGGAACAGGAGATTTGAAAAATTCCAAAGAAATTGTTTTCATACCTGCAGGAGGAGTGAAAGGAATGGGGCCGCTTACAAAACTTATATCATCAAGAGATGACTCATTGCCATATGTACTTCTTGATTCAGATAAAGCGGGGAAGGAATATCAAAAACAACTAAAGACAGGTCGCTACCGTGACGCAAAAGATAAAGTTTTGGAAGTTGCACAGTTCTTATCAGAAGGAGAATTTGAAATTGAAGACTTAATTCCTTCTTCAAGTATCATTCCTATTATAGACAGGCAGTATAGATGCGACCAATACTTTGAGGATTTTTATCAAAAAGGTCTGCCGATTGTGAATCAAATAGAAGATTGGGCTAAAAAATATAATGTAACATTAAATGATGGTTGGAAAGTTGAGATTGCTCGTGCAATCCAAAATCGTTTTGAAAAAACGATGGAATCTATACCCACAGACTTAAAAGACAAGTGGATTAAATTATTTGAAACTATAACGACAGAATAGTTTTTTATACAGCATAATTGTCAATCCGAAACCTACCAAAAGTTTCGGATTGTTTATTTAATAGGCTTTTTGTTACTTTTTCTCCCTGTCCGTTTAGTTAGTCATGGAAAAAGTAACGGCGGAAAAATCCGCCGTCTGTTCATGCTATATCAGTTCCAAACATATCATTGAAGAAAGTTACCAGTTCCTTTCGGTGTAAGCTGTCCCAATATAGGGAAGCAGGATGATATGGTTCATGGCGTCCGATTTCATAGGCAATATCTAATTTTGTGAAACGTTTGCCTTCTTCATAACGCATTTTAGTACCGGGCAACCAGTTGTTCCGCCTTTGTTCCTGTCGGATTTCTATTAGTTGAGTTAGCATATACGCATAATTTTCGCCAACAGTATGCCCTGATTCCATTTTATAAGGGCTTTCTATGCAGTCTTTACATTGCTTGATAGCAGCATCGAGGTCTGTTACCTTGATGCTGTTTCCTGTGATGTATTTTATTATTTTCATACTTGTTCTTGTTTTGATTGTGATACATACCATGCGTCCCGATAATTGTCGCCTAACAAGTTAAATGCTCCTGTTAATCCGCTATCCTGTGCATATTTCTTAGCTTCACTAATGGTGTCGAACTCTCCCAGTCGTTAAAAGCCTAAGAATAAAATATACTTATCTTTACTTTTCTCGGCTATCCATTCATTCCGACGGGAACGGCATTCCTCCAAAGTCGGTGCTACTGTGCTGAATAGTTCCCCGTCCGTATGTCTATAATCATATTGGTAAAATGCTTGCTTCGGACGGTAGGCAGGGCGGAATGTTGTGTAATTCTCTTGTCCCTGTTCGCAGACGGAACAGCCGTTTTTATCGATTGAATTTGTTTTCATTGCTGTATATTGTTTTATTTCAAATTGTCTATTATTCTCACTGGGGTATTTTTCGCAAGCCATTCCTTTACGCAATCCATGTTGTATTCAGAAGTAATAATGGCAGTATATTCGTCAATCTGTGTAAATCGGGAACTCTCATAATTATCAATCCATTCTTTCAGATTGACCGTCTGCCAGTTCTCATAATCACGGGTAAACATTCGGTCTATCTCCTTAATGGTCTGCGAAAATGTTACTTTTATTGCCTGATACTGGTCGTCTATGATTTCCAAATGACGGAGCGATCCGAACTCATCATGCAATCTTCCGAATGCCCAACCATATTCATATTCTAAGTTTCCCCATTGATGCGGTTCATCGTAACGGACTTTCACTTCTGCGGTATGTTTCCCGATCTTTATTTCCTCGATCGTTCCTGTTACCATTAAGCCTGTAAAAATACACTTACAACGTTTTCCTATTATGCTCTCGTTTACTTCTGTCGTTTTCATATCTATTGATTTACTTGTTATTAAAAGAATGATAATTCTAACTGTACAGGCTTACGTCCTGTAATCTCGTCAAATAGGGCTTTTGCCTGTTTTAAGTACGTTTAGGGCGTATCTGTCGGTCTTACTGCTGTCTTTTTCAAGCCCTGTCAGCATATCGTTTAATGCCGATTTCAGGCAGTCTTTTCGGTTGTCGAATATCTTACCCCACACGCCTAAACCGTAACCCGATCCTCCCGTACTATGGGAATAACTTACTCCGTAACTCCATTTGCCGTTTAAACCCTTGCCCACTGTGATATAATTGGATACCGCCCAACCGTCCCGATGGGGGAACTTTATTTCTTCCCGTTCCAAAAAACAGGGACATTCCAACCAACCATATTGGTTAAATTCTTTCTTTGTAAACCCGAAAAGCAGATGCTTGTCGTAATCTCGCTTATTCATAATCAACTGGCGTGGGCTATCTCCAAAGCTCTCGTATTCTTCAATTACCGCTCTGTAATTACGTCTTAATGCATTCAGATAAACCGCTACCTCATGGCGTTCGGCTCGGCAGTAATTTACTTCCTGTATCCGTTCCAATTTTTCGTATATTGATAATTCTTTGTATTCCATGATTTTTGTTTTGTGGGGCAGGGTTACTGCCCCGTGTTACTACTTAATCCAGTCCGAAATAACAGGCTAACTGCTGTTCCTGTGATTTAGAAAATATCCAACCCGCCAGTTTTTTACCGTTAAAGGTCAGTCGGGCGTTAAACCGTCCGCCCATCGCCCGAAGTTCGTCTTTGATACTCTTGGTATCTCCAAATACCGCTACCGCTTTTGTTGAATATTCCACCAATGTACAGCCGTTTTTTCCTGCTCCTGTTGGGTTGCTTGGGGGTGTTGAATTTGGTTTGCTGATATGTATGTTATCTTCATTCCCTGCGGTATAGGCAAATTCTTCTATTGTATTTTCCCTTTTGTAAATAGGCGTTTTTTCGATGATCCAACCGCTGTACTTACTTTCGCCTAAGTAGTAGCCGTCTCCCATGCTGTACTTTTCCCGATGCTCGTAATCCTCGTTAAATTCGGCTAAATAGGCGGTTTCCTCAAAGTTGGGCGCGTGTTTACGCATTTCGGAAAAGATGTCCCTTTTGTGGGTTGAAAAGCCTAAAATAACGGTACGTTGTACGCTACTTGCGTAATAGTCTGTTTGGCTGTCGCTTTCATTTTGTTTCAATCGAGCCACGATAACCGCCTGAGCGTTTTCGGGAAAAATGGCAATCATGCGTAAACGTCCGATTTTCTTAACTTCCTCTACCCGTACTTTTTCTTTTTCGGCTTCTTCCTGCTCCGCTTTCTTCTTTTGCTGTGCTTCCTGAAGAAGTATTGCCACCTCGAAGCTGTCCATATATTGAGGATTTTCGCTGTCGTAGTAGTAACCGATACCGAATTTTTCTTTCAATGGTCTGATAATGTCGGCTGTCTGATAGTCCTTTGTGCGAAGATTAACCAACTTGTAATGCAGTCCCCAATCATTTTTAACAATGTCGTACACTACATATCTGTCATAACTGTAACCCTCCATTTGGATGATTTCGTTTACTTCAACTACCTGTTTACTCCTGTCTATGCTCTTGTTTGCACCTAATAAAAATACTGTACTCATAACTCTAAATTTTAAGGGATTATAAAAAGGTCAGCAGAATGAAAAGAAAGAGGATTATAGCCCCAAAACCTACCAACACGGAGAGGATAGCCCGAAGTATGGGAAAGAATAAATACAGGCCAACTAAAGTCCAAATAAACCCTGTTCCCCACACGCAGAATCCCAAAACCACCAAAACGATTTTTACAACCAATTTTATGCTAATTGGAAGGTAGATTGTCGGTCGTTGTTTCCTATTTTTTACTATACTTCTCATAATTTCTGACTTTTTTTTTCTGCCGTATCGGAGCCGGTGAGTTGTGATCGAGTTTCAGGGGCTATCGGAAAGTAGTGTTTAGCCGAAGACAAGTTTTTTGGGAATAAATACGCTCGCCCGAATACATGAGGGAAAGAGGAAGATTTTTCACAAAACCGACAGGCTCGAACTTGCAAGCGGCGTGAAGAACACGGAAATACTTTCGCCACTGTAACCGATTACAATGAGCCGCTTTAGTATAAGTAGCTAATAGAGGAAGAAATTATGAGGAGAGAAGTGTAGTAAAAAGAAAAATTGATTGATATACTTTGCGTTTGCTTAAAACGCAGACTTTCCCCATAGAAAGGAAAGCCATAAAAAAAGCCCGTATCACTTTTTTTGAGATACAGGCTTGCTTTGAGTTAATGAGATATTTTTTATTTCGCTTTTGTTTTAGCATAGCATTTACTACCGTCAGGAGATAAGTAGAAATCAAATGTTTCAGCGACGGAACGTCCTTTCGCCTCTACTGAATATTTACATCTTACGATTACAGCAAGAACGTCATTTGCACTCCGCTTATCATAACCATTCAGATTGTCGGGAGAAGCATTTTTAAGTGAATCAATACGGGTATCCATTCGTGCGATATTAGCCGTGTATTCATCAATGTCGGCTTGTTTCTTTGCTTTCGACAGCAGTTCCTTGCTCATATCTTTAGCCAGTTCAAGCCGCTTGACAAAAAGGTCGTTGTCTTTCCGGTACTCTTCGGTAATATAGGCGATACTATCGGCAACGGTTATCGTTCCATGTTCCGCCAGTTCCTCAATCTTAAAATTGAAGTCGGTAGCCGATTTGCCTTTCAACAAATAATCAGTAATGGTTTGTCCATACTTTTTACCGGATGAGTTTGAGCCGCAAGAAACCATTAACAGGGCGACCAATACATAAACTACATTTTTCATCTTTGAATATATTTATACGTTTGAATTAATTTAATATTATGGCAGGGAGTTTTGATGATAAGTTATATATAATCAATACTTCTGCTTCTCTTTTGGGTTTCGTCCGGGTATATTCGGTCAGAGCTTTCATTACCCACTCCCGAAAAACCCGTGCTTCATAGGACGCAATACGATAACTGACAAAAATCAGTGCTTCAAGATTGTATTCCGTTACTTCGCACTGGCGACCATTGTTCTCGGATTTGTGTATCCGGGTTACGTCTTCCTCCCGCAATATGTCCGATTTGAATATAGCCTGAAGGTTATTCCCGACCGAGCTTACAAAGACGTTTAGCAAGTCAGCTATCTCATGCTTTGTCATCCAAAGGGTGCAATTTACGAGTTTCGCTTCAACAATTAGCTGATTATCACGATTTTCTTTTATTCTTATATATCCTCGTTCCATAATCTTATTCTTCATCTTATTTAACATTAAAGCCTATACGTTTGCGGGGTTTATTCTCTAATTCCTTTTGGGAAGCCAGTTCTGTGAGCGCTTGGTAAATATCGCTAAACTGCATATTGGTTTCTATCATAAAATCCTCCAATTTACGATTTATGTCGGCATATCCCAGTGCATATTGGCGTAAAGCAACAAAAGCCCTCATTATAGAAATGTTTACTTGAATTGCTTTCTTACTTTTCAATACGGATGAAAGCATGGCTACTCCGAGTTCCGGGAACGCCATTATTAATGAAGAGCCGACGTTGTATCCGGGTGGTATCACATTTTGTGACACCCCTAATTTGATTGCTGCATCGCTTTCTTCCCGTGTCAGTTCAAACATAAAGTCAGGCTCCGGAAACCTGTGAATATTGCGTTTAACGGCTTGTTTCAATGCCCTTGTTTCGGTTTCATACAACTTTGCAAGGTCATAATCAAGCATGACACGCATACCTCTGATATCGTATATCTTATTTTGAATGATTTGTAATTCCATAATTATATCTTTTATTGATTAACTGCTAGTTTCATCATAGGTTTGAAAGAAAGGGATTCTTCTTGTTCAAATGTATTTGACCAAAGAGAAGATTTTTCTTCCTCTGAAAGGCTGTGCCACATTACAGATATTCGTTTCACCCTTTCAGGATCATTCGATAACGTTTGTGGCAGATTAAATAAAGCCATCTTTTCGCCTAAAGAAAGACACTCAAATAGTTTATCCAGTTTGGAATTAGACTTAACTCTTTTATCTTCCAATTTTTCAGCAAAAGAAGCCATATCCGTACTAACTTTAACATCGGTTACTCTCGCATATATCTGGGTGGTTTTAATATTCGTATGCCCTAACATCTTCGATACACTTTCAATAGATACGCCTTTTGTAAGCGTAAGGGTTGCAAATGTATGTCTTGCAAGATGATAGCTTAAATTTTTATCAATTCCACAGACTGTCCCGATTTCCTTCAAGTATTCATTCATCTTTTGATTGCTCATAACCGGAAGCACCTTTTCATCTGGCAATTTACCCGAATATTTTTCTATGATTTGCTTAGGAGTATCAAGTAAGGGAACATTATAATTAACTCCCGTTTTTTCCCGTTTGCCGATAATCCACAATCCGTCGTCAAAAGAAGTGCGAATATTGGACTGGCGTAGATTCTTAACATCAATATAAGCAAGTCCGGTGAAGCAACTGAAAATAAATATATCTCTTACTCGTTCAAGACGTTCAGTAGCAAATTTCTTTCGCATAATTATGTCAATTTCCTGCTGTGTTAGATAGCCACGATCGGTTTTCTTAAATCGTATCTTGAAATTGGCAAATGGATCAATATGTATCCAACCGTTATTTTTTGCCATGATAATAATTGTACGAAAACGTTGTAGGAATTTAGCAGTAGTATTTTGCTTGCAATTGCAGGAAGTCATCAGGTAAATCTCAAAGTTATGGAGAAACATGTGATTTACTTCTTTCAAAGAAATATCCGATACATTATAATACTCCTTAATGAAATCTGCCATACGCTTGCGAGCAACTTCATACTTTTGAAATGTTTCTTTAGATTTACTTATGCCAACTAATTTTTTCACATCATCATTATGCCGTTGAAAAAGTTCAAGCACAGTTTGGTGTTTTACTTCAGTGCCTAAAAAGATATTCTTAACTCTTTCGGCATTTACGTTGTTTTCCTTTGTCTGTAATTCGTGGTACACGTTATGAATACTTGTTTTTATAGTATTCAATAAGGCATTAACTTCAACAGCTTCGTTTGATTTGCCGATAGCGATTCCGGCTTTTGCATCCCAAATATCGGGATTGACATTTGCTTTAGTGTTGAAGCGACTTGGTTCTCCGTCGATAGTGATTCGACACATGATTGGATAAGTGCCGTCTGATCTTTTTTTGTCTTTCTTTACATAGAAAAGAATGCGAAATGTACTTCTCATAAACTCATTTTTTAATATTACAAAATTACTGTGAACTATCTCAAAATGAACTTTATGCTCTGTGCCAAATCGGGACAACTCCCTGCCAATTTTGACCAACCTGTACCCCCTTCGCTTCGAATTACTGTACCCCCTTGCGTTTTTTCGGAAAGGGGGTACAGTTTAGGTTAGATGCTTTGTCGTTTTTTGTCTTTTTCTTGGCTTTAGACCAAGACATGATAAACGAAAAAAGCCCCTCATATTCACTGAATATGAAGGGCTTGTCTTTCTTTTGGCGCCTCTTGTCGTAGGCTCTCTGCGGTATGGACGGGACTCGAACCCGCGACCCCCTGCGTGACAGGCAGGTATTCTAACCAGCTGAACTACCACACCGGTTGACTATCAGTTTCGGATAGCGAGTGCAAAGGTAGCTATTTTTTTAAAACCTGCAAATATTTCGGCGTATTTTTTTCCTTTTTCTTGCACTTGTTATGGGAACTGATTATTGTGTATTTATCTTCCCTCCTGGCTTTAACCATTGATCGAACCACCGGAAAAATTCACGCTGAAATAAAATTCCGTTTTGCGGCTTCGAAATCCAATGATTCTCGTCGGGAAAAATAAGCATCCGCGAAGGAATTCCACGAAGTTGTGCCGCATTGAACGCCATCATTCCTTGTGACGCCAGGATACGATAATCAAGTTCGCCGTGTGTAATCATAATAGGCGTGTCCCATTTATCCACAAAGCGATGAGGGGACGTAGCGTATGTTTTCTGCGCTACTGCATTTAATTTATCCCAATAAGGCCCTCCCATATCCCAGTTGGCAAACCACATCTCTTCGGTCTCGAGATATTGCGCTTCCAGATTAAAAATTCCCGCATGCGACAAGAATGCTTTAAACCTCTTGTCGTGATTACCGGCAAGCCAGTAAACGGAAAAGCCGCCATAACTTGCCCCGGTACAGCCTAAGCGGGTTTCATCAACATACGGTTCTTGAGCGAGAGCATCGATGGCGGAGAGATAATCTTTCATGTTCTGCCCACCGTAATCACCGCTGATCTGTTCGTTCCATTCCTGTCCGAATCCCGGCAATCCACGACGGTTGGGCGCCACAACAATATATCCGTTGGCGGCCATCATTTGCAGGTTCCACCGGTAAGACCAGAACTGGCTTACCGTGCTTTGAGGACCGCCCTGACAATACAACAATGCCGGATAAGTCTTTGTAGAATCGAAGTCAGGCGGATAAACTACCCAGGTTAACATCTGTTTCCCGTCAGTAGTCTCAATCCAGCGCTCTTCCGTTTCGCCCATGGTCAGCTGCTCCAGGATGTGTTTGTTCTCAAACGAAATTTCAGTGGCTTGCCCGTTGGTAAGTTCAACGGAGTATATCTCGTCGGGTTGCGACATGGAATGGCGTTTTGCTATAAGCTTTCCGTTTCCAAGCGCAACGGATGCATAGTCGTGCTTGCCTTTGGTTATTGGCGAAATCTGTTTCGACCGGATATCGGCAGAGAACAGCTGCGTTTTGGCTTCAACGCAAGCCACCAAATAAAGGGTTTTATTATCCGTGTTCCAGATAAATGCATCGGTATTGTAGTCGAAATTCTCCGTCACATACGTCTTATCACCCGTTGCCAGGTCCATCACAAACAGCCTGTTTTTATCGGCCTCATATCCGTCACGCTCCATGCTTTGCCAGGCAAGTTTTGAACCGTCGGGCGAAAACTGCGGATTCACATCGTAACCCATCATTCCTTCGGTCATGTTTGTTGTTTTTCCGCTTTCCACATCGTAAAAAAAGATATCGGAATTGGTGGAAACGGCGTATTCCTTTCCTGTTTTTTTACGGGAGGTATATGCGATGGTTTTCCCATCGGGGCTCCAGGCCAGTTGTTCTATCCCGCCAAAAGGCAGCATGGGGGCCTCATAAGGCTCATCCTGGAGTAAATCAATAATGTTCGATACTTTATCGTCGCTGAAATCAGCCACAAACGTGTGCGGGATTTCTTCCACCCAACTGTCCCAATGCTTGTACATCAGGTTATCCACGATCCGGCCCGATGCCTCCGGCAAATCGGGATGCTTATCTTTTATGGCCTCCCCCACTTTTACGTTCTTGATGAACAGCACCTTTTTATTGTCTGGCGAAAAAACAAAACCAGTTATTCCTTCCTCCACATCGGTTATCTTTTTCATTCCGCTACCGTCGGGATTCATGATCCATATTTGTGATGTCCCGCTTTCGTTGCTTATGAACGCGACCTTCTTCCCCCCCGAGACCCATTGCGGATTGCTCTCTCTGGCATTGGTGACTGTTAATTGTTTTTTATCGCTCCCATCAGTATTCATCACAAAAAGTTCGGGATTGGTCTTGTTCTGTTTAATATCAACGTAGGTAACCTGATAAAGTATTTTCGACTTGTCCGGAGACACTTCCACACTTCCTATACGTCCAAAACTATACAAAACCTCCGGGGTTATTAACCCATTCTCCACTTTTATTTTTGATCTTCCTATAGCTTCCCCCAGGTTCTTTGAATCAGTATCCGATTTCTGTTCGTTGTTACATGAGAGTAACAGTCCAGTCGTTGCCATTACCATAATAAAAAACGATTTTAGTTTCATAGAATACTTGTTTTTTGCCATTTGATTTTTAATCTGAAATCTTTTCAACAATTCTCCCATCCATCATATGAATGGTTCGATCTGTAATGGATGCCAGTTGTTCGTCATGTGTTACAATGATAAACGTTTGATTTAGCTGGCTGCGAAGTTCAAAAAACAATGAATGCAGTTCGGCTTTATTATCGGTATCAAGGCTTCCCGAAGGCTCATCGGCAAAAACGACTACGGGATCGTTTATCAGTGCGCGGGCAACTGCCACACGCTGCTTTTCTCCTCCGGATAGTTCAGCAGGCTTGTGTTCCATTCGTTCACTCAGCCCCATCATAGCCAAAAGTTTTTTTGCTTTTTTCTCCGCCGCACCCTGCTTCATGTTACCGATCAGTGCGGGTATCATAACGTTTTCCAAAGCCGTAAATTCCGGCAGAAGTTGATGGAACTGAAAAACAAACCCGATATTCTTGTTACGAAAATCCGCAAGTTTTTTCTCGCTGAGTTTACTCAGGTCGTTGTTGTCAATCATTACCTTTCCGGAATTTGCCTTTTCAAGTGTGCCCATAATCATCAACAGCGTGGTTTTTCCTGCACCGCTGGGACCCACGATCGATACGATCTCCCCTTTACCCACTTCCAAATCAATTCCCTTTAACACCTGAAGGTCACCAAAACTCTTCTGTATCTTTTCAACCTTTATCATTCGAAACATTATTTCTAAATCCTGTGCGAAGATAGCAAATTACTCTGTCTTATTGAATTTAATAGGATTACAAGAAAAAATCGTTAGTATTTATTAACTAAACCTCACTGTCAGATAGCTGCAGCATGGCTTATATTTGCATAGCAACTCGCGATGTGGACCGGCAGCTAAAGGTTATCGGGTTGCTTTATCAGAAAAAACGATCACAAATGAAAAAACTGTTTGAATTCAGGGAAGAATATACAACAGGGGAACTAAATGAGACTGAAGTGAAAGCCAATCCAATGGAACAATTTCAGCAGTGGCTACAGGCAGCTATCGACTCAGGGGTCCCGGAAGCAAACGCCATGACTATTGCAACATGCACCGCAAGTGGAAAGCCCTCCGCCAGGGTAGTGCTGTTAAAAGAAATAAATAAAAACGGATTTGTGTTTTTCACCAATTACCTTAGCCGGAAAGGCAGGGAGTTACTCGAAAATCCGTTTGCCGCACTTGTTTTCGACTGGCATTCCATTGAACGTCAGATCCGCGTTGAAGGACGGGTAGAAAAACTTTCCGCCCTTGACTCCGATGTTTATTTCAATGAACGTCCCCGCGAGGCACAAATCGGAGCATGGGCCTCACCGCAAAGCAAAATATTGGGGAGCCGTGAGGAATTAGAACAACGACAGGCCTCTTTCGAGAAAAAATTCAATGACCTGGAAATTTTCCGCCCGTCGTATTGGGGTGGCTTTATCCTTCTCCCTACAACCATCGAATTCTGGCAGGGACGTCCTGGTCGTCTGCACGACAGGCTTGTATACTACCGGACTGAAGAGGGTTGGACGTTACACAGGCTGGCCCCGTAACGCAGTTTTTCCACGATTTTAAACTTTTCAGAACAAATCATAAATTTTTCTAATTGAATCTACTTAATTTTCGTAAATAAAAAAGAAGATCGTACATTTGCGACCATGATCTACAAAACACTATCGTGGAAAGATATGTAATTTTATGGATGTTGGCCTTTTTATTGTTAATCTGTTCATGCAACAAAAGCAATAAAGAAAAGATCTCAACATACCCTGTACTAACGTCCAATTTTGAAAACACCCTGATGATCGACGGCGTTGCTGAACCTGTCCGATACACAACAATAGCCTGTCCTAGCAATGTGGATGCCATTATTACTTTCCTTATTGATGACGGAACGCATGTCAATGAAGGAGATGTTGTGTGCATTCTCGAAGACAATGACCGTAAAACCCTTCACGATAACTTAGCGATGCAGTTGGAAACTGCAGTAGCCGAATTAAGCAAGGTAAAAGCTGATTTACAGATGCAGTACGCCCTGCTTGAGGCACAAGTAAAAAACAATAAAGCCGATACCGAAATAGCGCAATTAGACTCCCTCCAATTACATTTCGCCACTCCTACACAGAAACGAATCAAGGAATTAGAGCTTGAACGGGCGCTAATCGAAAAAAATAAATTTGAGAAGAAGCTCGAAGCCCTCGAGATCATCAATCAATCAGAGGTAAGAAAATTGGAGCTTAATATTCAACAATTAACCAACCGGTTAGCCTCCGCAAAGACCATTCTCGACGGCTTAACCATACGCTCCCCGCGTAAAGGACTAACCGTTGTCTCTAATTCCCGGATGACAGGAGAAAAACTGAAGGTGGGCGACAATGTATGGAACAACATGCCGTTGATCACCATGCCTGAAGTTTCGGAAATGAAGGTAAAAATGATGGCGGGGGAAGTGGACTTTCGCCAGATAAACGAGAACGATTCCGTTAGCTTCAGTTTCGATGCTATGCCCAACAACGTCGCCTATGGAAAAATCACCAAAAAACTGCCCGTAGGCCAACCCTATAAAAGGGATTCGAAGGTAAAGTTTTTTGAGGTAGAAGCATCTGTAGACAGCGCACTGCAACTCCCTGAACCCGGTTTCACAGCAAATTGCCGGGTATTCATAAAACAAATCCGCGACACAATCGTGGTTCCACAAATTGCCATTTATGAAGAAGACTCCCTTAAAGTTGTGTATGTAAAGAAGAAAAACAAATACGAGATGCGTCCAATAACAACCGGACTCTCTTCTTCCAAAGAAGCTATCGTATCAGACGGATTAAAACCGGGAGAAGTAATTGCGTTAATAAAACCGCCGCCATCGATGGTGAGAGGAAAAACAAAATAATTTCAAGCCATTGCAGCAATATGAAGAATTTTTCAAAAACATGGATCCTCATCGTTATTTGTTCGCTACTTTTTGTAGCGTGCAAAAAAAAGGAAACCCAACAAATACCTGTTGGAAAAGTAACTCAGGGCACTTTATTTCTCGACTTGTATGAAGAAGGAGAGATAGAGGCCATTAAGTCCATCAACATTGTAGCACCGATGATTTCGTGGCGATACGGGAACCTTAAAATCACCGAGCTGGTCAAGGACGGGCAGGAAGTGAAAGCAGGAGACACGCTGATTGTGTTTGACCCGTCGGAAGTTCTAAAAGGTATTGTGGAGGCAGAATCGAGTTTAGAGATTGCACGGGCCGAGTTCGATAAAATGAAAGCACAGCAACAATCGGAGCTCGAAGAGCTGAAGGCAGCTTATGAAGTTACACGCATTTCGCACGAAATATCGAAAATCCGCTTCGAGTCTGCCGGGTACGAATCGGATATCAAGAAAAAAGAGATCCAGCTAAACCTCGATAAAGCAGAAATTGCGCTGGAAAGAGCTAAAGAGCAAATTGAGAACCGTATAAAAATTCAGAAAGAAGAGATCAAGCAAAAAAACCTCTCCATCATGCAATTCCAATCGAGGCTGGACGAAGCGCACGAAACACTTCAAAAGCTATCGGTTGTAACCCCCTCTTCAGGTATAGCCATTTTATCGAAAAACTGGAGTAGCAACAATAAATTTCAGATTGGCGACCAATGCTGGAGTGGGTTTCCCATTATTCAATTGCCCGATTTATCTTCGCTGAAAGCTACGGTAAAGATAAACGAAGTGGACGTAGCCAAAATCAGCAAAGGGCTTAAAGTAGAAATTAAACCCGATGCATTTTCCGACAGTGTTTTTTCCGGAACGGTCAATTCGATTGCCAATCTAGCTGTGAACAAAGATGAGTCATCGAAAATAAAGGTGTTCCCCGTTGAGATATTGCTCAACGAGTCCGATAAGAATTTGCTTCCCGGGCTCACCGTCAGCTGCCGCATAATAATGGACAAAGTTGAAGATGTGCTCTATATTCCGCTAGACGCCCTGTTCACTGAAGGAGACAACAATTTTGTCTACAAAAAGAAAGGTACTGGCTACGAAAAGGCAGAAATAGAAACCGGGATAAACAACACCGACTACATCGTGGTTGTCAATGGATTAAAAGAAGGTGAAGAGATAGCACTCGTAAATCCTTTTGCAAAAGAAACGGAAGAAAAGAAAACCGAAAACGCGGAGATATAATGAAAAGATCACAATTATATAGCCTGTTTTCTGTTGTCCTCGTCGCGGCACTTCTTTTTTCATGCAAAAGAAGTTCAGAATCGGAGAGCGAAAGAAGAACTTCCGACGGCAGTGTTATTGTGGAAACCGGGGAACTGGCGGCAGTAAATTCCCGTTCGGTCGTTGTCAGCCGGTATGGGAGGCAATGGTACCAGATGAAAATTGTGGGGTTATTGAACCACGGAGAGATTGTAAAAAAAGGCGATTCCATAGCGCAACTCGACCCGGCTGATATCAACAAGTACATTTTGGAAAGCGAGAGCAACCTCGAAACACAACTGGCGGTTCTGGAAAAACTCTATGTAGAACAAGAAAACAAAAAACAGGAAAGCGAATCGAAAATAAGAAACGAGTCTGCAGCATTCGATTTGAAAAAAATTGAATGGGAGGCCTCCCGGTTCGAATCGGAACGATTGCGAAAAATAAAACAGCTCGAATACGAACAAGCTGTCATCAACCTCGAAAAAGAGAAAAAAATCTACGAACTGAACAAAGCTATCAATACCAGCGAGCTTAAAATACAGGAAATCAGGGTTGAACAAATAAAAAAAGAGGTTGAAAATGCAAAGAACCTCATACCTTTGCTGACCTTACGCGCACCCGTATCAGGGGTGTTTCAAATTGCGACAAACTGGCAAAATTCCAACAGGAATATTTACAAGATCGGAGACAACATATATGCCGGCAATAACCTCGCCATAGTTCCGGAACTGGAATTTATGAAAGTGAATACGCAGGTGAACGAAACCGACTTTTTGAAAGTAGCACTTAACCAGAAAGTTGCGGTGAGGCTGGATGCCATGCCTAAAGTTGTTTTCGAAGGGGAGATTGTCTATATCGGCAAACTTAGCAGGCTGAAAGACCAAAAATCCCGGCAGAAAGTATTCGATGTGGAAGTAAAGATAATAAAACCCGATGAACGATTAAAACCCGGGATGACAGTAAGTTGTGAATTTTTATAAAGTAAATTATGCAGTACGGTGAAAATATTCGTTTGGCGCTTCAAGGACTAGTGGACCATAAGTTCCGTTCTTTCCTTACTATGTTGGGAATCATCTTCGGAGTGGCATCCGTTATCACAATGTTATCAATCGGAGAAGGGGCCAAGCGTGAAGCCATTGCTAAATACCAGGATCTGGGTGTAAACAACATCATCATCCGCGAAAAGACACTGTCCGATGAAGAGTTGGAAGAAGTAAGGGCGAAGTTCTCGCAAGGGCTTTCCATCCAGGATGCTCAAGTGATTCGGGAAATCGTGCCCGGAGTGGAAAGAATCGCCTCACAGGCTGAGAAAAACACAGATGTGAGATACAACGATAAATCGGTAAAGTCCACCATTATCGGCATCACTCCCGACTTTCAAGCCATGATGAATTACAAGGTACGGAACGGTTATTTCATCAATGACAAACATTATAACGAGCGCCTGAAAGTCTGCGTGCTGGGTGCCGGCGTGGCAGCCGGTTTTTTTAAAGGAGAGGATCCGATAGGTAAACTGGTAAAAATTGACGATCAGTGGCTGGAAGTTATTGGCGTACTGGAATCGAAGAGCCTTTTTACGGAAACCGTTGGCGAATTGGCTGCACGTGACCTGAATACGGATGTGTTTGTGCCCCTCTCCTTATTTCTGAACCGGTTCACTCGCGAGAATGCACTCTCCAGTGAAATTCAGCAAATAACCGTTCAACTAAAAAATTCGGATAAACTGGTAGAAGCCTCCAAAATTATTAACGAAATCCTGCGCCGCCATCATTTCAATAACGACGACTACAGCATTGTAATTCCTTACGAATTACTAAAACAAGAGGAAAAAGAACGCCAAATCTATAATTTTCTGTTAGGCGCTATTGCTGCCATATCACTGTTGGTGGGCGGTATCGGAATTATGAATATCATGTTGGCAACCGTGATGGAACGGACACGGGAAATTGGTATCCGCCGCTCGGTCGGTGCCCGTAAAATAGATATAATGAGCCAGTTCGTCACCGAATCGGTGGCAATAAGTATCACAGGTGGTATCATCGGTGTCCTCACAGGCATTATCCTGTCGCTCATAGTTTCGCTGTTTACCGATATAAACACTTTCATAAAGCCCTATTCCGTCTTTATAGCCTTCTCTTTTTCGGTAATCGTGGGGGTAAGCTTCGGCTATTTACCGGCAAAGAACGCTGCCAATTTAAAACCGGTAGATTCCATTCGATACGAATAAAAAACAAGTTAGAAATTATGCTGATTGAGATAAAAGACTTAAAAAAGAATTACTTGTTGGGAGATGCCGAAATACCGGTTATTCACGGCATAAACCTCAACATCGAGAAAAACGAATACGTGGCTATTATGGGACCGTCGGGTTCGGGAAAGTCAACGTTAATGAATATTCTGGGCTGCCTGGACATAGCCTCGAGCGGCCACTATTACTTTAATGATGTTGATGTAAGCACATTAGACGACGATGCCCTATCGATCATGCGAAACAAGGAAATAGGCTTTATCTTTCAGAATTTCAACCTATTGCCACGATTAAATGCCATTCAAAACGTGGAACTCCCCCTGATTTATGCAGGAACGCCGGGTGCGGAGCGCAAAGAAAGAGCGTTGAGAGCGCTGGACAGGGTCGGGCTGTCGGATCGGGTGACTCATAAACCTGCTGAGCTGAGCGGAGGCCAAAGACAACGTGTAGCCATTGCCAGGGCGTTAGTGACTACTCCGGGTATTTTGCTGGCCGATGAACCGACGGGCGCTCTCGATTCAAAAACAGGAATAGAAATTATGCGGTTATTTGAGGAACTTCATGCCGAAGGGAATACAATTATTTTAATCACTCACGAGCAAGAAATCGCCAGTTACGCTCATCGGAATATTTACCTGAAAGACGGCATGATTCATTCCGACAAGCCTAACCAAAAAAGGACTTCCCTACCCTCTTTGAATACATTTCAAAATGACGAAATAATATGAAAAAACTTCTTTTAGCAGGTTCATTTATATTCATTTATTGTTTATTGATCCAAAGCCAGTCGGCTTACACGCTTACCCTGGAAGAGAGTATAGAAATAGCCAAGAAAAAGAGCTACAGCATGCTGAGGTTAAGTGAAGACCTCAAAATTGCCGAATTCAACCTGAAATCGGCAACAAGCCGGTTGAAAACACATATCGATATGACCCTCGGCGCACCGCAGTACAACGAAACCATCGAGAGTTGGAAAGATACTACGGGAATTACTTATTACTATCCGATAAAAGAACTGGGATACTCCGGAGTGCTGACCATCAATCAACCACTCCCTACCGATGGCAATATTTTCATCAACAATATGCTGTCGAGCAGCGAAGACCTTAAAAACAATTTCCGTTCATCGCGCCTGCGTTCCCGGATTGGATTTAACCAACCGCTCAATTCGTTTTATGCCTACAACAGCATTAAATCTACCCTGAAAAGGGCCGAACTGGATTATGAGCGCTCCAGCAAACAGTTCAAAAGAGAAGAATTGAACCTTATTTATCAGGTAAGCAGTTCATATTACAATTTACTGTCGTTGCAGCGGAGCACCGAAATTGCGTCTCTCGACCTGGAGCGACAGATGGAAGCTCACGAAATATCAAAAAATAAATTTGCCGCCGGACTCATCCGCGAAGTAGATGCACTTCAAATGGAGGTGGATTTGGCCGAAGCTCAGAATAATCACGATATTGCCGTCTTAAATGAAGTATCAGCAAGAAATTCATTCAAGGAATTATTGGGATTAGACCTGAATGACAGCATAGCCTTGAATAACCAACTGAACTATCAAATCGTCCTTATCGATCCGGCAAAAGCAGTTGAGTTAGCCCTGAAAAACCGTTTGGAAGTCCGGGAACAGGAAATTCAAATCGAGTTGCAAAAGCTTAACATTAAGCAACAAAAAGCCAACGGACTGATAAAAGGAAGTGTGGATGCGTACTTCGAAAGGGCCGGTATTGATCACCGGGCAAACATCAGTTTTATGCAATCGATCAAAAACTCGTACAACAATCTTGTTGACAGAAACTCAAGCTACGGAATCGGACTGACCGTCACCATACCCATTTTGGACTGGGGGGAAAACCGGGCCTTGGTAAGGGCAGCGGAATCGAGGCTAAAACAGTACAATTACCGCAAAGAAGAAGTTGAACGGGAAATAGAAACTGAAGTCAAAAACCTCATCGCCAGCATAAACAGCAACTTGAAAAGGCTACAAGTCCTGGAAAAGAATGTTTTAGTCGCTGAAAAGAGTTTCGAGATAACACGGCAGCGTTTTTCTGACGGAGATATCGACAGCCAAGGCTTGGCTTTAGAGAGAAACAGGTTGAACAACGCATATACTTCCCACCTGAGGGCCTATATCAATTATCAATTATCGCTCGCCGACCTGATGAGAAAAACATTTTATGACTTCAGGAATCAACGGGAAGTAGAATAAAAGAACCTCAATACAGATCTTATTTAGCCATACGAGACAGTGATCAATCTATGACGAGACTTAAATTTTTTACTTTGCAGAAAAAAGATGAAATTGAAGATAGACCGAAGTAGCCCTGTTCCTTTGCACAGACAAGCAGAAATGCTTCTTCGCAATTTAATAACAAAAGAAGAGTACAAAGAAGGGAAAATGTTGCCCAATGAAGTAGAATTGTCTGAACAATTAAAAATATCGAGAAACACATTAAGACAATCCATCAACACCTTGGTCACGGAAGGGTTGTTGATACGCAAAAAGGGCGTAGGGACAAGAGTTGCCGAAAAGAATTTATACAGCGAAGCTACCAACTGGCTGAGTTTTTCACAGGAAATGAAAGTATTGGGAGTGAAAATTGAAAACTTCGAACTACACATCAGCAAACAGGCTCCCACTGAAAATGCCAGGCAGTTTTTTGAAATCACTAACCAGGTGAAGGTCCTGCGTTTAGAAAGATTGCGCGGCAAAGAAAATTTCCCTTTTGTCTATTTTCATTCGGAATTTAATCCTAAAATCAGAATGGATGGTACGGAGAACTTTAACCGGCCATTATACGAAATATTGGAAAATGATTATAATATCATCGTAAAAACATCAAGAGAAGAAATCCGGGCATCCGGTGCCAATCCATTCATTGCTGGAAAATTAGAAATTGAAGTCGGAGATCCAATCCTTATCCGTAAAAGATTTGTAAGCGACATAAACGATCTGCCAATAGAATACAATATCGGTTGGTACAGAGCCGATTCATTCAGTTATAAGATTGAAAGCGTCAGAGAGTCCAGATCTTTTTCTTCCAATTTTTAAGCCAGACCTCATCCATTAAAAAAACATAAAAAACACAAAATAAGATTCAACAGCAGAGATATTGATTATTTTTGCACCCGAAGCATGTTCATACATACGATGAAAAACCCAACATATACTATAAATATGAACCGGAAAAGAAAAAGCAATTACGATAAGCGTCCTGCTGTTACAATCGGGAAAGGCTTTATACTTGAAGGGTGGAAAAGCATTTCCTCTTTCGTGAGCGGGAAGGTAGAACATGCGAAACTGCTGACGGTCGACTGCTATACAGGCGTTTACTATGACTTATTAAAATCTAAGCTGCAAGAAATCAATAATGCACGGCTTATCGACACATTGGAGATCTTTAAATCCGAAAATGAAATTAACGCATTGACCGAGCAGTTTTTAACCGAAGACATTCTTTTTGGCTTCTATTCCAACCTTTCCATCAGCGATTATTTCGATGAAGAGAAACTCCGTTTTGCCAGGGAAAGTATTGAGCAGGCATCAGGTACTGTGATCGTCTTCGGATATGGGGCACAATATGTAACAACAGGCGACATCAACATTTACGCAGACATGCCCCGATGGGAGATCCAGCAACGGATGCGAAGAAAGGAAGTGAACGGCCTGGGTGTGAACAATAAAGAGGAAACTTTTTCTCTTCAATACAAACGCGGCCTTTTCAACGACTGGAAAGTACTGGACAAGCACAAAAAAACAATCTATGACACCGTTGATTTCTGGCTCGACACAGTCAAAGTTGATCTGCCCAAACTAATTGACAAAGAGACTTTCTTCAAGGGAATGGACAAGGCGGCAAGTTCTCCTTTCCGGTTAGTACCTTTTTTCGATCCGGCACCATGGGGTGGACAATGGATGAAAGAAGTGTGTGATCTGAACCGTTCGGTGAGTAATTTTGGTTGGTGTTTCGACTGTGTACCCGAAGAAAACAGTTTATTGTTAAAAATTAACGACATTGAATTCGAGATGCCTTCGGTTAACCTGGTGTATACGAGAAGCAGGGAGTTGCTTGGAGACCCTGTCGAAGCCCGCTTTGGCAAAGAATTTCCTATCCGGTTCGACCTTTTGGATACCATAGGAGGTGGCAACCTCAGTTTGCAGGTACACCCAACGGCCGAATACGCCCGGGAAAACTTCGGCTTGGCATATACACAGGATGAAAGTTATTACATTATGGATACCAAAGAGGATACTTACGTGTATCTGGGCCTTAGAAACGACATAAATCCCGATGAAATGGTGGCCGATCTAAATAAAGCTCAGAAAGATCCTTTCTTTGTGTTTGATGTGGATAAATACGTGAATAAAGTTCCCGTAAAGAAACACGATCATTTCCTTATACCCGGCGGGACCGTACATTGTTCGGGAAAAGACACATTGGTACTCGAAATCAGCTCAACACCCAATCTTTTTACTTTTAAGCTCTGGGACTGGCAACGGTTGGGACTCGACGGAAAACCACGCCCGATAAACGTAGATCGGGGCAAAAAGGTTATCGTGTGGGGAAGAGATACCGGATTTACCTACCGTGAACTGGTGAATAAAGTGAAAATCCTGAACGATACCGGTACGGTACGCGAAGAAAAAACAGGCTTACATAAAAATGAGTTTATCGAAACCAGGAGGCATATATTCACGGAAAAAGTAACTCACTACACCAACGATTCGGTAAACGTACTAAACCTGGTAGAAGGCGATTCGGTGATTGTGGAGAGCTTAAACGGTGATTTTGAACCTTTCGTTGTCCATTATGCCGAGACCTTTGTTGTCCCCGCTCGAATAAAAACGTATACTGTCCGTCCTTATGGCAACTCCAAAGGGAATGAATGTATTACCATCAAAGCATCGGTAAGATTTAATGCATAATACAATGAACACATCAAAGAAATCTAATGTCCTTGCACCCATTGCCGCTTTTTTCGGATTTTTCATCATGGGGTTTGTAGACATAGTGGGTATCGCCACTAATTATGTCAAAAACGATTTCAATCTTTCGTCAGGGATCGCAGGGACACTGCCAATGATGGTATTCCTCTGGTTTGCCATCTTCTCCATTCCCACCGGAATTCTTATGGGAAAAGCAGGAAGAAAAAAAACAGTGCTGCTTGCGCTTGCAACAACCTGTGTGGCAATGATCATACCTTTTCTTTTTTACACGTTTTACACGGTACTGATTGCCTTCATTCTGCTGGGTATCAGCAACACTATTTTGCAAGTATCACTTAATCCGCTTGTAGCAGCCATGTTCAACAAGGAGAAGACAGCCAGTATCCTTACACTGGGACAGTTCATCAAATCTGTTTGTTCCTTTTTCGGCCCTATTGTTGCGGGATTTACAGCCAGCCGGTTTGGGGATTGGAAGCTAACGTTTGCAGTCTTTGCTGCAATCTCCGTGATTTCCGTATTCTTGCTTGCATTTTCCAAGGTAGAGGAGCTTGGGTTCAAAAGCACTCCTGCTACATTTAGCGGCGCATTGGGATTATTAAAAGATAAATTTATTTTCTTTTGTTTTTTATCTATTTTTTTAATCGTTGGATTTGATGTAGGATTAAATGTCTCTATTCCTGAACTTTTGATGAGACATGCAGGACTTACGCTCGAAAATGCCGGTTATGGAAACAGTGTCTATTTTGCTGCTAAAACAACTGGTGCTTTTTTGGGCACGTTCCTTCTGTTGAAAATAAAGCCGATGAAGTACCTGCTCGTTTCACTTTTTGTGGCACTACTATCTTATTTAGCTCTAATGCTCATACACGAGGTGTGGAGTTTGAGGGTGTTGATTTTTATGCTGGGCTTTGCCGGTGCCAATGTTTTTTCCATTATTTTCTCTTTTGCATTACAACGGTTTCCCTCACGCTCAAACGAGATATCTGCCCTGATGATTATGGGAGTTGTGGGTGGTGCTGTTATCCCCTTTGTCCAGGGTCTGATAAATGACAGTATCAGCTTTACCGCCGCACTTTCCGTCATTTTTGCCTCTCTTTTACTTATCCTGATTTTCACCTTTAACCTGAAGAAAAATGTTCAGTAACGATCCACGAACAGTTTTGACGTTGGATGCCGGCGGCACCAACTTTGTCTTTACGGCAATCCGCGGCAATAAGGAGATAACAGATCCTGTTATATTACCTTCTCATCCCGATAACCGGGAGGTTTGCCTGGAGACGATTGTTAACGGTTTCAGCACAATAAAAAAAAAGCTGGATGATCTGCCTGTTGCCATCAGCTTTGCATTTCCGGGCCCTGCGGATTACGAAAACGGGATAATAGGTGATTTGCCCAATTTCCCCGCATTTCGTGGCGGTGTGGCATTAGGCCCTTTCTTGATTGAGAAATTCGGGTTGCCTGTTTTTATCAACAACGATGGGAACCTTTTTGCTTATGGTGAAGCCCTCGCTGGAGCGTTGCCCGAAATAAACGCCGAGTTGAAAAAGGCCGGAAGCTCCAAGCAATATAAAAACCTGCTTGGAATTACCTTAGGAACAGGCTTTGGCGGCGGGGTGGTTATAAACAATGTATTGCTTTCGGGCGACAACGGTTGTGGGGGCGATGTATGGTGTTCCGCAAACAAATACAACAACGGCTTGGTATCGGAAGAAGGAGTCAGCATTCGTGCCGTTAAAAGAGTATATCGGGAACTGTCGGGAGATGATACTGAACTCACACCCAAAGAAATCTATCATATAGCGGAGGGAGAAAGACCAGGCAATAGGAAAGCAGCTATCGGCACCTTCGAAGAGCTTGGCAGGGTAGCCGGATTCACCGTTGCCGAATCGCTCAACATTGTGGATGGTATTGTGGTAATAGGAGGAGGGATCGCCAAAGCATACAAATATATTTTGCCGGCAATGGTAGATGAAATGAACGGAACGCGCAGCATGCTAAGCGGTAGTGTCTTTCCACGTCTCCAGATGAGGGTATATAACCTTATGAGCGATACGGAAAAGAAAGCCTTTTTGATGGATGAGTCCGTTTGGGTCTCCATTCCCGGTTCAGATAAAAAAATGAGTCATAACACAGGTAAAAAGACAGGCGTAACTGTAAGTAGCTTAGGGACCAGCGAAGCCATTGCTTTAGGGGCTTATGCCTATGCCCTGAGGATGTTGGATTAACTATTTACTATCTGTTTCTATACCCTTTAATAATTTCCAAATGAAAAAAACAGTTGTTTTATTTTATCTGATTTCAATTGCAAACCTTATCCAGGCTCAAATCGTCTGGAATATCGGGGAAAAAGATAAGAATACAGCCGGATTCGCATTGGCCCCGGACAAGTACGCCGACTTCCTGAAAAATGATTTCGGTTGGGAAGATAAATACTTCATCATAGGGTGGTCAAATCCGAAAACTGATTTTCCATACGTTCTTCCCGGGACATCAGATGTATGGGCCGGCTCTCTAAACGGAGCAGGTATTCGAACTCAGGAGATCAACATACTTTTCCGGATGAAAGAAACCGGATCAGGTACCGGTTATAAACTGGTGGTGGACGTCTTGGATGCTCACAGCAAAAACCCGCCTTTACTCAAAATAACCGTGAACGGCCATGTGTATAAAACCGTTTTACCCAAAGGGAAAAGCGATGCGTCGCTCACGGGTGATTACAGTCAAATCACTCCGAATACGATAGAAATACCGCTCGATGACATCATTAAAACGGGTTCAAATACGGTTCAATTAAAGGTAATCGAAGGTTCATGGCTGATTTTGGATGATGTTCGTCTGGAAGGACCGTCTTCGGCCAAACTGGAAACGTTAAACCCTTTCGTATATCTTCGAAACGTAAAAGTTGCCGGCTACCAGCTCAACGAAAAAGCCCAACCGTTATTGATCGATGTGGAACACCTGAAAGATTTGCCTGAACTTACCGTGAGATTAGACGGTAAAACAATCTTAAAGCAAAGGCTGGAAAAGGGGCGGTACAAACTCGAAGCACCCATGCCGGCAGTAAAAAAGGAAAAATTGAGTGTATACGAGGTTTTAATAAACGGAGATTTGGTTGAAAAAGATACGGTACTACGTACTCCGGAACATATTGTAACTCCAGCCGACTATGTGGACACACATATAGGGACAGCACACTCGAGATGGATGATCGCACCCGGCCCGTGGATGCCGTTCAGCATGGTGAAACTCAGTCCCGATAACGAGAATGCCGGTTGGCAGGCAGGTTACGATCCGTCCATAGAGAGTGTGGGCGTGTTCAGTCACGTTCACGAATGGACGATGGCGGGCCTGGGGATGTTGCCCGTAAACGGAGCGTTAAAAACGAAAATAGGCGATCAGAGACAAATCGAAAAAGATCCTGAAGCCTACCGTTCCGCAATCGATAAAACTACCGAAAAAACTCCGTTGGGGTACTATGCAGTCAGGCTGACCGATTACGACATTGAAGCTGAACTCACGTCCACCACCCGTTGCAGCTTTCAACGATATACCTATCCGCAGGACAAAGACGGCCGGGTGATGATTGACTTGAAGATCCCTGCCGAATACCGGTATAATATCCTGGATGCATCCGTCAACCAGGTAAACGACTACACCGTTGAAGGATACAGCGTCCAGCAAACCACAAAAGTATGGTCTGCCGATGACAATCAGGACTACACCATTTACTTCACCATTGAATTTGACAAACCGATCAAGCATTTTGGCACCTGGATAAACGATACGATTTTTAGCGATGAAAAAGCAGTAAACGCCTTAAAACCAGATAAGATAGGTTGCTTCGCTGAATTCGACACAAAAACAAACCCGGTCGTTCAGGTACGTACGGGAATCTCATTTGTGGATATGGAAGGTTCACGCCGGAACCTAAGCGAAGAGGTTACAAAACCATTCGGTTGGAGTTTTGATGCAGTACGCAATAACAACCAAAAAAACTGGAACGATATTTTGTCAAGAGTGAATATAGAAACAAACGATAGTCGTGAAAAAACCCGTTTCTATACTAACATGTACCGGGCATTTTGTCGCAATACATTCAGTGATGTGGACGGCAGATGGGTGGATGCCACCGAAAAAATACAGCGACTAAAAGACCCGGCAAATGAAGTAGCGTTGGGATGTGATGCTTTCTGGAACACGTTCTGGAACCTGAACCAGGTCTGGAACCTGATCGCTCCGGAATGGAGCAGCCGATGGGTAAAATCTCAACTGGCCATGTATGATGCCAACGGCATGCTTGCCAAAGGCCCTGCAGGAATGGAGTACATTCCGGTTATGGTTGCCGAACACGAAATTCCGTTGCTGGTAAGTGCGTATCAGATGGGGATCCGCGATTACGATGTAGAGAAAATGTTTTCCGCTATAAAGAAAATGCAAACCGTTCAACCTCAGAAAATTGGTGACGGGCTTACAGGAAACCGGGATATAGAGGCTTATCTTAAATACAAATATGTACCTTCCGACCTTGGCCGTTTCTCCAATTCGCTGGAGTATTCGTTTGACGACTGGACGGTTTCCCAACTAGCCAAGGCTTTAGGGAAAATAGATGATTACCATTATTTTGCCGACCGTGGCACATGGTGGAAAAACACCATTGATCCCGAAACCGGTTATGCTCGTCTGCGTAAGAGCGACGGCTCTTTCGAGAAAGATTTTGATCCTTTTGTAACGGGGGTAAACCAACACTACGTGGAAGGAAATGCCTGGCAACTCACTTTTTTCGTTCCGCAGAATGTTCCGGAGCTAGCAAAAATGATTGGCAAAGATCGTTTTCTAAGTCGGTTATCCGAAGGATTCGAAGAAAGTGAAGTGTGGCGATATAACGCCCCCGGTGAGCGTTACGGTGATTTTCCGGTAGTACAGGGCAACCAGCAAAGTATGCATTTTGCTTTTCTATTCAATTGGGTGGGCGAACCCTGGCAGACACAAAAATGGAGCCGTTCCATTTTAGAACGGTATTACGGATATGGCTCCGGCGATGCCTATCTTGGCGATGAAGACCAGGGCCAGATGAGCGCCTGGTTTGTTACGACTGCCCTGGGATTATTTCAGACCGATGGCGGATGCAACATAAATCCTGTTTATGAAATCGCCAGCCCTTTATACAAGCAGGTTGTCATCAATTTAGGAAACCGTTATGGACGAGGCAAACAATTTATCATCAAGGCAAACGGTGCATCGCGCATCAACAAGTACGTACAGTCGGCTAAGCTTAACGGCAAACCGTTGGACAGCTTCAAGTTTCCCGCCGCTGATTTGCTGAAAGGCGGAATGTTGGAGCTCGAAATGGGAGACAAGCCAAACTACAAGTGGGGACTAAAAAAATAAACCTTGTTTATTTCTTCACCGATTTAATTTTCGCAAAATACATCGCGAACGAGCGATACAGAAAGTGCGTCCATTTTCCGAAGGGGACAATGATTAGTGCCCATTGCACCAATACTGTTAAATGAATAATATACAACCACTTGCTGGTTTCAAGGATATTAAAATCGATAAATAAACGTACAAAAAACGCTGTTAACCCCATCAACATAAGCCAAATTACAAAAAACCAGTCAGATGGTTTGGAGTTTTTAGTCAACGCTTTTTTCTTCTGAATGCGATCTTTCACAAAATCCACCGTGATGATAAAAATAAAGGCGCTTTCCAAATATCCGAGAATGACTACAAACAGATTTTGAGTGCCAAACCAGTTTAGAAACACGGTAGTAAACAACAGCGAAAGATATGCGATTACCAGTATCAGGTGCTCTAACCACCGGAAATGATTGTCAACACAATCTTTGGCACGTTTCTGTGTAAACATGTGCACAAACAGGTCGCTTAACGCAGTGAAATAATTTTTAAATGGGACTTTGACACCCGCTCTTATCACTGTGAAATACCACATCCTCAACAAGTTCGGAATAAAAATTACCACAAAAACGGTTGCTATGGCAAACATTTCAAATAAATGCCCGTAATGAAGCATTCTTTCCAATTCCCAATTTACCGAATTGGCAAAGAACAATACCCCCGCAAACACCAGTACCATGGCAGTAAGAAATGCCGGCAGGTATTTATAAAACAGACCCGAAAGCCCTGTCCAATCATATTTGGCCGTGAGCCAGCGGCGCAAAGACATCATCAGCTCACCGGGATTTGCCGTTTGCGGGCAGTGGGTGGTGCACTCGCCGCAATAGTAGCACTCCCAAGGTTTCAGCGATTTTTTTATCTCATCTTCCAGGCCCAACGCGCTCAGCCGGACCATTTCGCGCGGAAAGGAAATGTCTGTCGTGGATAATGAACATACGGCCGTGCACGTTCCGCAATTGTAACAGGCGTTGAAGTTTACGGAGCCGTATTTTTTCAGTTCTTCCGAAAAGGTTGGATTTAATTTACTTGCCATTATTTCACCAGTTTATACAAATAATATTCATCCCTATCGTCAATTTCTCCCGTTGCCACAACTCCGTACTTGACCAGCGACATCAGGTAATACATAACATCGTGTTTGGGCATTCGCAGCTTTTCCGATAGTTGCGCAATGGTCAGTTCTCCCTCTTTCAAGGTGTCGGTTATGGCTCTTTTTATCCGGTTGAATTCTTTCAGTTCTTCTTTTACGTGCTCGGGGACACCCTGCTTCTCCCGAAGGTACTTCGCAGTTTTTCCTGATTCTGCTTCCATCGTCTTTTTGCTTTTATTCAATAAACTTATACCAATGCATCGATCATGCTCATGATTTCCTCACTCGAGTAATTGACCAGGTTAATGGCATCTGGCGGACAAACCGGCGCACACATGCCGCAGCCTTTACAAACCGAGTTGTTGACCACCGCCACCTGCTTTCCGTTGATTTCCTTTTGTTCGATAGCATCGAAAGGACAGGCTTCGGTACATTTTCCGCACCATGTACACAATTCGGCGTTTACTTCGGCTACAATCGGTTCCGTCTCAAGCACACCTTTGCTAATGTGCGAGTAGGATTTGGCTGCTGCAGAAAGCGCCGAATTCACCGATTCCACAATGTTTTTAGGCCCCTGGCAAGCTCCGGCAATAGTAACTCCGTCGATGACCGTTTCCACGGGACGCAGTTTCATGTGTACCTCATTGAAAAATTTGTCCCTGCCTTTCGGGAGTTTAAACAGGGTTCCGATGGAATTATCGGTTCGTGGAACCATTCCCGTAACCAGGACCACCAGGTCGGCTTCGACTTCCAACTCCTTGTTTTTTGTCAGCACATCCTTAACCTTCACTTTGGTGATGCCATTCTCGGCGTAGACCTGTGGTGGGGCATCTTCAAACGATTGCAGGTAGATATCGCCTTGCTGTAATGACTCGGCATACAGCAATTCCTGTTTCCCATACGTGCGGATTCCGCGGTTGAAATGGAAGTTATAAATGTTGTTGAATTTCTTTTTGGCCTGGATGGCTGCGTGAATGACCGACGTACAACAATAACGCGAACAGTATTTGTTTTCCCCATCAATCTGCCGGCTCCCCACACAGTAAATATAAGCTATACGGCTAACTCTCTTCCCTTTATACTCCAGAAATTTTCCAGAAAACGAATCGATCAGGTGCTTGAAATCAGGCAGCGTGATCACGTTCTCATACGATAAAAATCCGAATTCCTCTTCTTTTGGCAGATAGGAGTCGAAACCGGTAGCAACAACTACGGAGCCGACGTTGAACTCCATGGTTTCGACCGGATCTCCCGCTTGGCATGGCCGCCTACGGACTTTCAGCGTAAAGTTTCCAATGCTACCTTTCGAAGAAATCACTTCCGATCCGGTAAGAATGGTCACGTTATCGCGTTGCAGCAAATCGGAATGGATGCGTTGGGAGAGTTCGCACCCTTTTTCATCGGACATGGCCAAGGAGCCCCACGTAGCGGTGTGTCCGCCTACCCGGTCTTCCTTTTCAATGAGAATCACATGCGTGTTTTTATCGGAAAGCGTGGCGGCGGCCTTCATACCGGAAATTCCCGCTCCGATAACGGCAATTGTTTTCTCCGCTTCAAACTGGTGGGGATACAAGGGCTCCGCATAACGCGATTTGGCTATGGCCGCCTTTACCAGGTGGATGGTTTTTTCGGTTGCCCCGGCTTTATCGTCGGAATGTCCCCAGGATGCCTGCTCACGGATATTGGTGTGGACGTAAGTGTATTTATTCAAATCACCGCGTTCCGTAACGTTTCTAAACGTCACCAAATGTAACTTCGGCGAGCAAGAAGCTACAATGACCCCGTCCAGGTTATGCTTTTTGATGTCCTCAACCATGTCGTTCTGATTGGAATCGGAACAAGCGAACACGGTTGTTTTGGCCAAAGCCACTCCTTTGTCGTTCTCCACCGCCTGACGCACTTTTTCCACATCAACGTAATCGGAGATGTTTCCTCCGCAGTGGCAAATGTATACGCCTATTCTCTCTTTCATGGTTCCTGGTGTTGAATTAAATAACTGATAGCCTCGGACGATGCCGAGCCTGCCGAAAGAATGGAATCGGGAATATCCATGGGTGCGGAAGCTGTTCCGGCAACAAAAACACCGTCAATACTGGTTTTGGAAGGACTTCCCAATAAATCGTCCTGCGCTACAAAATGGAACGGGTCTAATTTCAGTTCGCCACGACCGAACATTTTTCCGACCGTAGGATTGGACTTCACCCCGACAGAAAGCACCACCATATCGTGTTCGGCCTCCTTCACCACCCCCTCGTTGATGTCCTCATAACGAAGGATAAGGTTGCCGTTTTCTTTTTCGGTTATTTTCCCGATCTTGCCTTTCACAAAGTTTACACCCATACCCTTGGCCTGCTGGTAAAACTCTTCAAATCCTTTTCCGAATGAGCGGATATTGATGTAGTAAATCGTCACGTCTGCCATCGGCAACGCACCCATCAACAACTGGGCCTGCTTGATGGAATACATGCAACAGATCTGCGAACAGATGGGATTTCCAACGGTAGCATCGCGCGAACCGGTACAGAGCACGTAAGCAATCCTATCGGGGACTTTTCCGTCACCAGGACGTAAAATCGTATTGTACGGACGTGTAGGCGCAATCTCGCGCTCCATTTGCATGGACGTAATCACGTTTTTGTGTTGCCCGTAGCCGTATCTCGGTATCTGAAGCGGATCGAACAGATTGAAGCCGGTAGCCAGAACAACCGTTCTGACATGCAGTTCATAATATTCGGTCTCCATCGTGAAATCGATGCAATGCGTAGGACAAACTTTCTCACATGCACCGCAGAGCGTACAATTCTCAATATCGATTGCTGCAGCTTTGGGGTTGGCGATGCTAAAAGGAATAAACGCCGCCTTTCGGCCAATCAACCCCGATTGATACTCATCGCGCACACTCACCGGACAGGCTTTTTCGCACAACTGGCAAGCCGTGCAATCCTCCACACGCACATAGCGCGGTTTTTTCGTTACCTGAGCCGTAAAATCGTTTTCTGATTTTTTGACAATAGCAGTCACTTCACTCTCCGTGAAAATGGTAATGTTTTTATGCCGGGCAATTTCCGACACTTTGGGTGTAGTGATGCAGGCCGAACAGTCCAGTGTGGGAAAAACCTTGCTCAGGAGGATCATTTTTCCTCCTAGCGAACGGTCTTTCTCCACAAGCAACACCTTATAACCGGTGTTGGCCAGGTTAAGCGCCGCTTCTCCTCCGGCAATCCCGCCTCCCACAACCAACGCGTCGTAATGGAGCATTTTTCTTTCTTCGTTCATCGAAATCTATGCGTGTAATGTTTTAATCAGATAGTCGTTGAAGCTGCGTATTTGCTTCACGAAAGACTCGCTGCATACCGAACAGATGGCTGCCATGCGCAAGCGTGCCGGATCGATGCCCGATTCTTTCATTTTGTCGTGTGTGACCGAAACCACGTTTCCGGTTTTCTCGGTACAGGTCTCTCCAAAGACACAATCGCTCCCATCGGCAGCAATAAACACGCCGTCGAAACCTTTTTCATAGGCATGCAAGATCCAGCTCGGTTTTATTCCGCTCGAACAAGGAACGGTAATGGTATAAACCGTTGGAGGGTAATGCAACTTGAGCAATCCCGCCATATCAATGGCGGGATCGGATATTTTCTCCGTAGAAAAAACCAATATCCGGGCGTTCTTCTTCATTTCGAAGCAAAAGTTTATTTTTTCTTCATGTATACTTTGAAGTATCCGTTTTCTTCCACCGCACCCAGGTACTCATGACCTTGCTTACCGCACCATTTCGGAATATCCACCTTGGTTCCCTCGTCTGCCGAAAGAATTTCCATCACATCGTTTGAATGGAGGGTACCTATGGCCTTTTTAGCTTCCAGTAACGGGCCTGGACAAGCTGTACCCCGTGCGTCTACCGATTTTGCTACTGTCAATGTTCTTAATTCTTCTGTTGTCATAGTTGTAAATGTTTACTAATTATATATATGTGTCGTTTTTATTCTTCGCTTAAATAAACCATTGCATACTGCTTTCTCCGGCATCGGCGACAAATGTGGTGGCTCCGGCATAACGAAGATGGGGATAATCGATCATTTCCTCTTTCTTGAAACCCATCAGGTTCATCGACATTTCACAAACCGTAATTTCCACACCCAGCTCGGCAGCTTCTGCAAACATCGCATCAAGAGGCATCACGTTTTGTTTCTTCATCAGTCTTTTAATCATCACTGGCCCCATACCGCACATGTTCATGTTCGATAGCTTCAGTTTGTTGCGTCCGTTGGGAAGCATCATCCCAAACATTTTCGAGATTAGGTCTTTTCCTTTTGCCTTTTTTCGGGGATCACGCAACGCAGACAACGCCCAAAAGGAGAAGAAAAGTTTCACTTGTGTATCCATGGCTGCTGCAGCCAGGGAAATAATCATGGCTGCCAGAATCTTATCCATATCCCCCGATACGATGGCAATAGATAACTGGTCTTTACGGGAATCTTCGAGCCTGCCAATTTTTGCCTTCAGGCTTTCCAGTTCCGCCTGGAGCTTCTCCAGGGTCAGGGCATTAATACTTTCCATTTAAAAAGATGTTTTTGAGTGAATTAACCGGAGGCAAATTAAGGATATATTTCTTTAATTATTTGTTTTTTCGGGGTGAACATTCTTACAATATTTTGTGATATATGTCACATTTTTATCTATTTTTGCGGTATGAAAAACGAATGCATCGATTGTGCCTGTGTGATGAAATCATCGAGCACCTTAAAAAACTGCCAGCTTGAGATGCTGGAGAATAACCACGCGGTGGTAAAATTCCGCAAAGGGGATTCCATCATCAAACAGGGTGTTTTCTCCACAAACGTTATCTTCCTCCGGAAAGGACTGGTAAAAATTCACGTCACCGGGCCCTATCGCGAACAAATTGTCCGCCTGATAAAAGCGCCGACCTATTTGGGTTTGCCGACCACACTGGGAGACAAGATAAATCAGTACAGCGTCACGGCAGTATTGGACTCGGAGGTTTGTTTTATCGACATTGAAGTGTTTAAACGGGTGCTGGAAGAAAACAGGGATTTCTCTTCCTACATCATCATGGAATTGTCCAAAAGCGAGCTGGAGGCTTACCGCCGATGTGCCAACCGCACGCAAAAACAAACGCGTGGCAAGCTTGCCGACGTATTGCTCGACTTTTCCGAAACTATTTTTAATTCGGATGAATTTGTCCTGCCGGTTTCACAGTCGGATATCGGGAACTGGGTGGACGCAGGCAGGGAAAGCATCAACCGCGTCCTTTCGGAATTCGCTGCCGATGGTCTTATCGGGATGACGGGAAGAAACGTGAAAATACTCGACAAGAGACTACTGAAAATGATTAGTCAAAACGGCTAGAAGAAACGGCTATTTTAGAAGATTCAACCCCTCTTTTGCCGACTGGTCGGTTGGAGAGATGATAAGAACAATATTGAAGAGACGCTGGGCATCGTTTTTTTTGTTGAGAAAATATTTTGTCCAGGCGCTCATCAGTGTTGAATAGTAATCGAAAGGATACATGGTTTGCACCAAGTCAAAATATTTTTCGGCCTGTATAAAATCTTTCCGGTAGTAATAGATATTTCCCAGTGCATAATTCACTTTTGAGTTTGTCTTATCCAGCGACAGTATTTTTTTATAAACCGTTTCCAGTTCATCTGTTTTCTTTTGTGCTTCCAGCGGATAACAAATTCCCAACAAGGCCTCAACGGCCTGCGGTGCTAGACCGATAGCCTGATTATAAAACTTTTTGCTGCTCTCGTAATCCTTAGCCAGGTAATACAGCCAGCCGAGGCGCAACGATTTGTGATAATCGTATCCGTTCAGGACATTCAATTCCGCTATGGCTTTCTGATAATCGCCCGACGATTCGTATCGATAACTGTCTGCAAAAACCTGAGATGAATTCACTTGTGCTGAAACTGTTGCTGAGAACAACAACAAAAGGATAAACCATCCGCTTTTTTTATTTAAAGGTCCCATGTGAATGCAATATTTAGAAGGTGATTGTTGTATTTATAGGCAGAGTAGTTGATCGCAGAATAAGCATATCCCTCTCTTTGTTGCCACTGGTATCCTGCAGACAGCATGACATCTCGGAAAAAGCAGGAAAGAGAAAGCCCGGCAATGGCCTTCACGGGATCGTACGTGTCATACACCAGAAAAGAGCGTTCGGAAACGTAATTCCGGTGATTTCCCAGGCTTATGTTTCCGTCGAGCCACAACTGTTTGGTTAACTTTACTCCGAGGCTCTGAGAGAATATAAGTTGAGTATCCGTCCAGGCGTCTTGGTTGCGGATGACTGCTGCAGCAGTTGTTCCGTAAAAATTGAGATTACCTAACGGATAATAAGTAAGCGATCCCTTTACCTGATACTGGTGCCCGCCCCCAAAATTGGAATAGGTTGCAGCAATCTCGGGTAAAGTGTACGTAAAGCGTTTGTTCAGAAATGCTAGTGCAGAAAATGCCGAAACGGATTTTCCGCCTGAAGTTGTGAAGATTCTCCCGGTTCCCGGCCCGAATCCCTTTCCACCGCCTCCGAGAGTATAAATGGCTGTCCTATCAAACAATTCAATGAAGTAATACCCCCCTGCAACTCCCCACAAAACATTGTTTTCCGTAAAGAATTCCAATGTCCCAACCAATTGATGCTGCGTGAGTTTATCGGTCTGAGCAAGCCCGGCGGCTGTATACTGTTCGAAATTCGTGTTGTACACTTGGTAGCCGAGTTTAAATCTGGAACGGGAAGAAAGATTAAAGCCCAATCCCAAGCTCGTGAAAATCATATCTCTATATTGATTGACGGAATCGTTTCCCGCAAAATCAGAGTGTATATCCGGTGTATTGTCGTTTGTCATATATCCGCCCGATAATGAAATGTAATCTACGGCCGAAGGCTTGTATCCTATGGTTACCTGCGTGTGCGGCGCAAGCGATCTGGCAACGATAGCTGCGTTTTCTTTCTGTCCGCTTAACAGATAGGAGTAGTAAAGACTTTCCTGCAAAATCGGGTCATCGGGGGTTTCGGCGAGCGTCTTTCTGTAGAATTCTGCTGCCTTCGCATAATTTTTCAGTTCGTAGTAGGCAATGGCGGTCCGGTAATTGAGGTAGTAAAAATTAATATGTTGCTCACGGGCCTTCTTACCCGTTTCTATCAGGTTTTTGTAATCCTTGTTGAGGTATTGCTGATATGTGAGGCTGTCTAATTCTCTGCGCAGGCTGTCCTGAGCAACAACCGAAGCCACAACCATGACTATAATTAACGTTACGCCCAATCGATACATAATTTTTCGTTTTGGAAATGGATTTCAATGCTGTTTTTTAAAACCGTCACCGATGTTTCTTTCCGGCGGTTTTTAAAATGAAACGATACCGTATTTGTTTGTGTCAGGTAAACAACTTTTTCGGGAAAATGCATGTTGTCCACCTCTATCAATTCCGACCGATACTTGATTCGAGTAAAAATTACAAACGGAGCCAACAGGTCCTGGATCCACCTTGTTCCGGTGGGGTGCTCTTTCGTCAGGGGAACGAAGTCCTTCACCGGAATTTCTTTTTCACAGGAAAGCAGGAGTTTAAAGCAACTCCGATAAAAAAGATACAACGGCGACGATTTTTTCCCTTCAAAATCGGTAAAATAGAACATTGTGCCGTCGTTCTCCAGGTAAGCCATCGATTTTGTTTTCCGGCAATATATGTACGTTTTGTTATAAGCATCCGTAGCTACCGGCCACAAAAAATCTTCGCCGTTGTATTTTACACGTAGCAGTTTTCCCGGTTTAGCCTCAAATGCGTCAAGCAACAGACCCGATGCCACTACATTCCAAGCGGTTGAATTTTCCTGCGGAACCTCACCGATACGGAGCACCTGTTTTCCCTTTGCTTTTTCGAAAAAATACCCGATTGGATACGGATGGGTTGCCGCACCGATTTCCGGTGTCAGCTGCACTTGAAAATGAAGATGCGGCTCCGGAGAGCGTCCCGAATTGCCACATGCGGCGACGACGGTTCCTTTCGTTACAAAGTCGCCGGTACGAACCTTGAAACTGTCTTTCTTCAGGTGACTTATCTGTGTATATAATCCGTTTAGGTGATTAATAATAATTGTATTGCCCCAATTTTTCCGGGTGTCAACCTGGTTTATCTCATTGTCTCCGGCAATGTTGCTGATTGTATAGACATAACCGTCAGCAGGAGCAAGAACCGGTTTGTTGTAACAGTAGAAATCGTCTTTCTGTGCACACCGGCCAAAACAAGTACTCCCTTCCTCATCCGTAATCACAAAGTCAAGCGCTTTTCCCCAGTCGCCCAAATGCGTGATAGCTCCATCGTATCCCTGACTGACCGTCCACTTGTCTAAAAATGGAAGTTGCATCTTAAACAAGGTTTCCTGTCCAAAACGTTGCATGTAGTTTACATTCTTGTACACCGTCTTTTCAGGATTATAATATTGTATATAGGGGAAAACAAAAAATCGGTTCAGGCTTCGCTGCCTTAAAATGAACAACAGCAATATCGACAAAAGACTGAACGACAAGGTATATGAAGACAACCCCATATTCAAAATAAGGTTTTCGATACCTGTATAAAAAAGGAAAAGCACCGGGGTAAGCCCTACAACCAACAAGTAGCTGTACGCGTTGGGGATAATAAAGAAACTGCCGATAGCCATTCCCCAGAAAATATAATTCACCCCGGCCAGGTTTTGGGTCAGCTGCTGAATATCCACTCCCATCATTTTGCTTGTCACAAAAGCAAAGAAAAATCCCAGAAAAGCCACCGTCGATTTAATTCTCGAATGAAACAGCAACGCAATTACAACAATCACCCCCACTAATATGCTGTCGGTAAAGAAAATTGAGGCCATCGTCTTTAAGTAAAAATAGAGCATCTGCGGGATTTCGGTATTATCGAAAAAGTGCACGGCATTATACCAGGGAACTTTCATCTGTTCTGCCAGAACAATTGTAAAACGGTCGAAAGGGAGAATGGGCTGGATATGGGTAAATGTTTTAAATGAAAGGTCAACTACAAACAACGTGAACACAAACGGAAGAGTGAGGATGGGAACTTTGTATTTGGAAAACAGGGTTTCAAACCAGATCGTCAGCATAAATCCCAAAATAACAGAAAAAAAGAAAAGCACAAACAGCGCCGGGTTCACGTGAAACTTATATACCATACTGATCCCGATAAAAACAGCGTTGAAACCATATAGCCCGGTTCTGATTTTTTCTTTCGAGAAACCGAGCAGGTGCGCCATCAGGTTGGTCAAGACCACCGCAGTAAGCCCACCCAATCCCAACCGGTAATCGAGCATACTGACCGTCAGTAAAATGACGGCGTACCATCTATCCTGAGAAAAGAATATCTGGGCATAGCTGTTGATCGTGCCATTCAAGTGCAACTCACCGATGGATTGAATCTGCGATTTCATTTACCAATCCTTTTTACACTTTACAACTTGAAAACCTTTAGGTGATCGGGTACGTTTTCGTTTTCCACGATAGTTTCCACGGTTTCGTTTTTCCGGATTAAATGCACCTTCCCGGTGGTGTCTATCATAACTACATTCGGCCGAAGCGTGATAAACTGCATCCATTGTGTCATGTTGTATGCACCTACTTCGTGAACCACCACACGGTCACCCTTCTTCAGCAAAGGCAGGCTCACACTTTCACGAAGGCAATCGATATTCATACACAACGGGCCATAAAGCGCCATTTCTTCGGCATGCTGCGTAAAATCCTGTGCGGGCGATACCCGATGATTGTACCAGAATGAAGTAAACATGATGTTCACACCGATATCGAGAACGGTTGCCCGCCTACTGTCAGCCAGACGTTTCGTAGCCAGGACTGACCCCAGCAGGTACCCGGCCTCGTCGATCAACGCCCGCCCTGTTTCGAGGATCAACAAGGGTAATTCATCGGGTTTGAAACCAAAATGCAAAAGGGTGTTCACAATAGCCTCGGCATAATCGTCAAAATTGGGAATTACATCAACACCCTGCAGGTAAGAGCCCTTCAGCGTGTTCGAAGAACAAAATCCGCCACCCATGTCCAGGTACTTGACTTTAACACCGGCAGTGTTTGCCGTAGCTTGTGCCAACTCACACATTTTCCGGGCAGCAACCGCATATGCGTTTGCCGTAAGCATATAGGTACCGATGTGACAGTGCAGGCCTTCCAGTTCGAGATTTTTCTGTGTCACAATCTTCATGATAGCATTCCATGCCTGTCCGGATTCATAATTGAATCCGAACCTGTCCCATTGTGGATAAACACCCGTGTCCATATTTACACGAATGGCTACGCGTGCGCTGTAGGAGGTCCCTTCCAGCATCTCGATAAGTGAATAGAGTTCATCGAAATGGTCGATATGAATAAGCGAACGGTTTTCTACAGCCTTTTTCAAATCTTCCACCGATTTATCCGGGCCGTTGAAAATAATAAGGTTACCCGGCACTCCGTTGCGTAGCGCTTTTTGGTATTCAAATCCTGATACCACTTCCGCCCAGCTTCCTTCCTGATGAAAAACGTTGCAGACGGCATCGAGATAGTTGGTTTTATAGCTCCAGGCAAACTGCACTTTCGGGTAACGCATTTTAAACGCCTTCAACGCACGTTGATAGGTTTGACGGATGGTTTTCTCGCTGATCACAAACAAGGGTGAACCGTACTGATCCATCAAGTTGTTTACGGAAACACCATCGATCTGTTTTACGGGTGTGTACTCGGTTCTGCTGCCGAATTTATTGAGTAAGCCCGTATTCAGTTTTTGAATGACAGGGCGTTCATAGGTAGGTTTCATCTTTACATTTCCCCCGTTGTTGAAATTTTTTCAAATTCCGTAATATCCACAATCATATCGTAAGAATAGCGGATGAACATTTTCCCGCTTTTATATCCGGCAAATGGTTTTACCTCTTCACCCAGCGCCATTTTCACCAATGCTTCGGCGTGGTTTTGCCCGCATCCGTTTGCCAGGTAAACCCAGGCTGGAAAACGCGGATTCATCTCCAGCAAATAATATTCATCTTTCTTGGTTTTGATAAACTCCAGCTCGCAGCCACCGCGCCATTTGCTGTTTTCAATCACCCGGCGTGTAATTTCCATCAGCGTATCATCTTCCAGCGAAATGCCCGACCACGCTTTTCCTTTGTCGGTGATGTAAAGCTTCCGCATCGGCACGGCACCGATACAGTTGCCATACCCATCACCAATGGCGGTGACGTTCACTTCCGTTCCGGTCACAAATTCCTGAACAATCACCGGGTAACCCCACTTGGACACTATCTTGTAAAAACCAGCGCTTGCCTGTTCGTGAGAAGAAGCAACGTATGCGTCGTAATACCTGCCTTTGATAACCATGGGATAATCCAAATCGTCTTCCAGTTTTTTCAATTCCGAAAGCTGATTTATCATATGGCTTTTCGGCACCCTTACGTTGTATTTTTCGCCAAATTTATTCAGTTCCGATTTCTGTCGTTCTTCAAACGATTCGTGAGAAGGCAGAAACGTGGCAATGTCCAGCTCCGATTTCAATTGCTGTTGTATCTTGATGAAGTTGTGCAGTTCCGCATCGAAATTGGGAATGATTACATCTATTTTCTCAATGCCCGCAATATATTGCAGCCTTTCTTTCAGCATTGAAGATCCTGCGGTGGGTAACGGCAACTGATACACTTTGTCCACCAGTTCGTGCATATAAATTCCCGGTTCCAGGGTCTCGTACGAGAATCCGATAATGCGCACATCGAATTCACTGCTTTCCTTCAATGCGCGAATGACAGGAATCCCGGGTCCCGGGCTGTCTATATTGTTGAGTCCGCTTACCCCGACGGTAATTTTTCTTTTACTCATTTTCGATCAGCTGGTAACTTTTCAGTAAAGACAAGAAATCGTAAAGGTCCTTTTCGGCGGTGTAAGTATCTAATTCGTATTCCTCCTGGAGTGCCTTCATGATATCTTCATTACTGTCACCCTCTTTCATTTTACGGAGAATAAATACACCCGTCTGATTAACGCTGAAACTGTCTCCCGTAAGAGGATTAAAGATAAATCCGTTTTCGCTGACAGCAATGTTTTTTCTAATATCCATAGGCTTTGATTAATTAATCTTGATACTCCTGTATTGAGGTAAAACGGTGTCGCCAAAACGCTGTAAATTTAGTATTTTGAATTGAAACTCAACATTCCTGCGTAATAAATTTTTCTGCAAACACCCAATGGCTTTCTGATGTACAAACTAAATTCGCATAATTGGGCTAAATGTTGGTATCGGGTGCTTTGATTTTTGTGATTTATTCCCTGCGGTCACAAATGCCGTTTTTATTGGCATCCACGAAATTTACCGCACTCCCTTTACCGTTGCGAAGCCCTATGCAGCAGCCTTGTCCCCGGCCTCGCCGCGGCATGCCTTTTCCGTTACGGAAGCCCATCCCCCGGCCGCTTCCGTCAAGCAGGCGCTGTTTTCCGTTTGCATTCGAATTTCGCGGTGTCCCGTTCTCAAAATTGTCGCAAACACCGTTGTTGTCTTTATCCACAAACGCAGGTCCGTTTTGAGTGGAAGTTGTTGTGTCTTTTCTGACCGGATTCTGATTCTGAGCAGTTACCATCCCTACCGATAAAACAACTGCTATAGCTGAAATAAAAAGTTTTGCTTTCATCTTTTCTGATTTTTAATTGTTAGTTATGTGCTTCTATCTTATTTATTGCAATCTCCAACCGCGCCTGTATCTGTGCCTGTATTCCTGCCCGCGACCAATGCTGTCGTTCCGGTTGTATCTTCTTCCGAAATTGGCTACCGTCCCGTCTCTGAAAAGCGGAAGAAAGGCCCCCTGTAAACGCTCGCATTGTGAGGAATCGCATACTGATTTTATTTTCAGGTAAAAGTCGTTGGTGACATTCTTTAGTTCGGCATGATGCCTGCCTAAATGAGCCGACAAATCATGCAATCTTGTTGAGTCGGGATGAGTCCCGTTTAACTCCTCAAACATCTCGCTTTTCAGTGAGTCCATTTCGAAAATCAAATCATTGGCAACGTATTGAAAATGGCGGTTCGCTTCCCTGAAAACCTCCATCTGGGCATCATTGAATCCAAGTTCCTGCCTGAAAAAACGTCCGGTCAAGGGGTTTGGCCGGTTTTCATCGAGAACAATTGCCTGGTTGTCGTCTTTACTCTGCCTGTTATGGTAGAAAATGGTCCCGATGGTTGCCAGATTCAGGATAACCAGCAATGCAATTACGAACCACAGTATTTTGTTTGTCTTATTCATAATTTTCGAGGTTGTAATATCCTAAATTTTCCATCTGGCTGTCGTTGATGTTCATAACCGTTTCCGGCGATGTGCTGTCAACATAACTGTTACCGATTGATATTCCTAAAAAAACAACAGCGGCTACGCTCGCAGAAACGGCAGCAACTTGCCAAACCGGATTTTTTTTCACTTCCGGCTTCTGCAACTTTTCAATGTTTGCCATCACGCGGCTGCTTAAAAACGGATTAGGTTCCGTTTGCTTTTCGCGTCGGATAAAATCATCTATTTGATGTTCCGTTTTCATTCTTGTTGTTTGTTTAATGAGTTAGACACGATGACATTTAATTTCCTACGGATGTGTGCTTAATTTTTTTTGCAAATTGTTTTTTGCCCGTTGCAAAAGTTGCTCAACGGCACCTTCCGATATATTCATTACAGAAGCAATCGTTTTCTGAGGCAGTTCTTCGTATTTACTTAAGACAAAAGCCGTTCGTTGCTTTTCAGGCAACGAATCGATTGCTTTACGGATACGCTGGTCGCGTTCCGACTCTTCCAGTTGTTCCAATGGCGTTTTTTCACCGCTTGGCTTGTAAAAAATATCTTCGAGGGATTGCAAGAACCGGTTTTTTCGATTTCGATTGACGAAATTGATGCTCATATTCGCGGTAATCCTGTAGAGCCATGTAGTAAATTCCGATTCACCTTTAAAGAACACGAGCGACTGATACGCTTTCATAAAAATATCCTGGGTGATATCCTCGGCATCTTCTTTAGAATGAACGAACCCTAAAACGGTGCGAAATACCCGTAATTGGTATTTCTCCATCAGCATTTTAAAGGCAGAAGTATTGCCCGATATTATTTCGTGTATGAGTTGTTCGTCAGACATTTACTCGTTTCAGCATTCAATAAGATATAAGACACCGGAAAATAATTTTTCCTACGGTAAAGGTACAATTTTTAGCTATTCAAGTATATTTATACTTAGGATGAATGGTCACGCACGGTGTTTACCCCCTTATTTCAATTAAAAATAAAACCGGTAATCGTAAATAAGATCTATCTTTGTAATCATGTTCTCTTTTACCGTCAAATAATTATTACAATGGAAATTACGCCAAGACAACTGGAAATTATTGAAGCAACCGGAAAAATTCTTACTGCTTCGGGAGCTAACGGGCTAACGATTAAAAATCTCGCAAAAGAAATGCAGTTCTCTGAAGGCGCTATTTACAGGCATTTTTCGAGCAAAGAAGAGATTATTATTATGATGCTTAAATATTTAAAAACCAATATCAGCAAAATATTAAGTAACCTGACAAAAACCGGCGATGTAGAAAAAGATTTTGTAATATTCTTCACTAGACTTAGCCTCTATTTTAAAGAAAATCCATATTTCGTGGTTACGGTATTTTCGGAAGGATTAATGGACGAAAGTGATAAGATAAATAACGAAATATCTGGTTTAATGACCCTTACAAGTAGCCATCTGGAGCAAATTCTCCAAGAAGGCCAAAAACAAGGAACCTTTATTCAGTCCGTTGCATCAAGCGATTTAACGATGATATCATTGGCCACCTTTAAACTGCACATGTTTAATTGGAAGTTCAATAAATTCAAGTTTAACCTGACAGAGAACATCGGGAAAATGTCTGCTTCTCTCTTGGCTCTTTTAAGACGCAATCCGGATTAACAAACTAAATAATCCACAAGTGCATCCGTTTTGTTGCTAACGGGCAACAACGTACAAATAAATAAGCAATCAACGCAGTTGGTACACAAGGCAATTACCGTTGCTATGAATTAAAAAAGGTTTTGTCGGATATATTTTGTATATTTGTAGAATTAGGTTTCCTCCTCTTTATTTATACATTATGACTCATCTTATTGGATATATATCACAAATTATCGGGCCAGTAGTTGACGTATACTTCGATCTGAAAAAATCAAAAGAGTTGCAGCTCCCCGCACTTCAAGACGCACTTTCCGTCACCAGAGACAACGGACAGAAATTAATACTGGAAGTACAACAGCACATTGGCGAGTTTACGGTCCGTACCGTGGCCATGGATACCACAGACGGATTACGGCGCGGGACAGAAGTGAAAGCATTGGGACAACCGATCAGCATGCCTGTAGGAGAGCAGGTGAAAGGGCGTCTGATGAACGTGATAGGTGAAACTATAGATGAATTGAAACCGCTCGACCACTCCGGAGCTTACCCCATTCACCGTCCTTCTCCCAAGTTCGAAGACCTGACTACAAATCAGGAAATTCTCTCCACAGGAATAAAAGTAATTGACCTGCTTCAACCGTATCTGAAAGGCGGGAAGATAGGACTTTTCGGCGGAGCTGGTGTTGGCAAAACCGTGCTGATCATGGAGTTGATCAACAACATTGCCAAAGGTTACAGCGGATATTCCATTTTTGCCGGGGTGGGAGAACGCACGCGCGAAGGGAATGATCTTTTGCGCGAAATGATCGATTCGGGGGTGATCCGTTACGGCGAAGAGTTTAAAAAAAGCATGGACGAAGGGAATTGGGATTTGAGCAAAGTAGATTACAACGAACTAAGGAAGTCACAAGCCACATTGGTTTTCGGACAGATGAACGAACCTCCCGGTGCCCGGGCATCGGTAGCGCTTTCGGGACTCAGTATTGCCGAATCGTTTCGTGACCAATCGGGTGAAGGCAACGACATCCTCCTTTTCATCGACAATATCTTCCGGTTTGTGCAGGCCGGTTCTGAAGTTTCAGCCCTACTCGGACGAATGCCTTCAGCAGTAGGCTATCAACCTACACTGGCAACAGAAATGGGCCTGCTGCAAGAACGTATCACATCTACCAAACAGGGCTCTATCACGTCGGTACAGGCTGTATATGTTCCGGCGGATGACCTTACCGATCCGGCTCCGGCAACCACTTTCTCATACCTGGATGCCACCACCGTGCTGAGCCGTAAGATTTCGTCGCTTGGCATCTATCCGGCTGTTGATCCTCTGGAGTCATCTTCGCGTATCCTGGATCCGCTTATCGTGGGAGAGAATCACTACAACACGGCCATGCGCGTAAAACAACTTCTGCAACGTTACAAGGAACTTCAGGACATTATCTCCATCCTGGGGATGGAAGAACTTTCGGATGAAGACCGGATTACAGTAAACCGTGCCCGGAAAGTGCAGCGCTTCCTCTCCCAACCTTTCTTCATGGCAGCACAATACACGGGACAACCCGGAGTAATGGTTCCCATTGATGAGACTATCCGGGGATTTACTATGATCCTCAACGGCGAACTTGACTCGTATCCTGAAATGGCTTTCCTGAATGTGGGCACCATCGATGAAGCCATCGAAAAAGGGAAAAAATTAATGGATCAATCACAGCTGTAAGAGTAATTTACATTCTTCGATCATGCAATTAGAAATTATCTCTCTCGAAAAAATGATTTTCACCGGCAGTGTCAGCTCCGTCACACTCCCCGGCGCATCGGGTTCATTTCAGATACTGGAAAATCATGCATCCATTATTTCATCACTGGTGAAAGGAAGACTTTCGTTTGTAACCCACCAGAACGAACTGATCGAATTGCTTGTCGAAGATGGTTTTGTGGAAAAGAACAATAATAAGGTAACGGTTTGTTTGGAATCAATTATCAAAGAATTATGAAGAGATTAGTCAGGCATTTTCTCATCGTTCACACGGTTATGTTGTTTGCAGCAGGGTTCGGAGTATGGTATATATTAAAAATATTTTCCCCCGACACATTAATTGATGCGTACTTTGTGCTTCCGCTTTTCTTCTACATAACCGGATTAGTATTTATTTTCATTATGATGAAAATGCCTAAAGACAATCCCAAAGAAATAGTGAATATGTACATGCTGTTGCGGGTGATAAAAGTATTTATTGGAGTGATAATCATCACTCTTTACTGGTTCCTGGACAAAGAGCAAATACGCAGTTTCGCCATTATTTTTATTATTTTTTACCTGATCTATCTCGGAATAGAAACCTATATCTATATGAAAATAGAAATGTATCTGAAAGAAGAACAAAAGAAAAATAATCCGGTTAAAAAGAAATACCTGGAAGATCGATGAAGTACCCGTTTCACATATGGATGTGGGTGTGTGGACTATTTTTAATGGCTCTGCCCCTTTCGGCCTCACCGGAATCTAGTCCGGACCCACAAGCCGAAGAATTGAATGTGAAAGAAATGATTCTTGAACATCTGGCAGACACATACGAATGGGAAATTACCGGCTGGGATAACGGACACATCACCGTTCCGCTTCCGGTCATTCTTCACAGTAAGACAAGCGGATGGCACCTGTTCCTTTCGTCGAAATTACATAATGATGAAAATTCATTTAACGGATTCTACGTTACCCACAAAGGAAAATACAAAGGAAAAATTGTGGAAAGAGATGCTTCCGGAGCCGAGATAAGGCCGTTTGACCTTTCGCTGACCAAGAATGCTGCATCGCTTATCTTTTCATCCATTTTGCTGATTATTCTCGTAATGAGCGTTGCCCGTTCACTGAGACGCAATCCGATGGAAGGGAAAAAAGGATTTATCGGTTTGATGGAGATGTTTATTATGTCCATCCATGATGATGTTATAAAACCTGCCGTCGGTAAAGACCATGCTCGGTACGCTCCATTTCTGCTCACGGTGTTTTTCTTTATTTTTCTGAACAACCTCCTGGGGCTTGTCCCTGTTTTTCCGGGTGGGGCAAACGTCACCGGAAACATAGCTGTAACGATGGTTTTGGCCATTTCAACCCTGCTTGTTGTCAATCTTACCGGAACAAAAGAATATTACAAGGAAATTTTCTGGCCCGATGTACCTAAATGGCTGAAAGTTCCGGTTCCGTTGATGCCCGTTATCGAACTGGTTGGGGTTTTTACCAAGCCTTTCGCGCTAATGATCCGTCTTTTTGCCAATATTACCGGCGGACACTCCACCGTGATGGGGTTGACGGCCATTGTTTTTGTAACGGCAAGCATGGGTGCAACCATAAACGCGTCCATGACGGCATTATCGGTTATCTTCACTGTGTTTATCATGCTGGTGGAGTTGCTGGTAGCCTTTATACAGGCGTATGTGTTCACGATGCTGTCTGCCGTCTTTATCGGGATGGCACGCGTAGAATCGCATCAGAAAGAAAAAGAACTTGTGGAAACAAAATACAAGACAATAAACAAATAAACTGATTAAAAAACTATGGAACTACTTTCAATTTTATTACAAGCTACGGGCTCAGGCCTGGATGTTTTTGGTGCAGCCTTAGGTGTTGGTATCGCTGTTCTAGCCGCCGGATGGGGAATCGGGAAAATCGGCACATCCGCCATGGAAGGGATTGCCAGGCAACCGGAAGCGGCAGGAGATATCCGCATGAACATGATTATTTCAGCTGCCCTTATAGAGGGAGTAGCCCTGTTTGCCGTCGTAGTCTGTGGATTTATCCTGATAAAATAGCACCGGTATGTCCCTATTGACCCCCGAACCGGGACTTGTGTTCTGGATGTCGCTCTCGTTTGGAATGGTTGCATTCATTCTGATGAAATATGGATTTCCCGTAATCCTACAGATGGTGAACAAACGGAAAGGGTATATCGACAACGCGTTGTTGGCAGCTAAACAGGCGCATGAAGAGCTGGACAAGGTGAAAGAGAACAGCCAGACAATTCTGGAACAAACCCGCCTGGAACAAGCAAAAATACTGGAGGCTGCAGCACAATCGCGTGACCGGATACTTGAAGAAGCCAAAGAGCGTGCCCGTATAGAAGCCGATAAAATCATCACAGATGCTCAAAAACAGATTGAAATTGAGAAAGAAAGCGCAGTACGGGCCATCCGTGGCGAGATAGCATCCCTTTCAGTGAGTGTGGCCGAAAAGATACTTCGGGAGAAACTGAACTCAGAGGAAGAACAATCGAAAATGATAAACCGGCTAATGGACGAAGTAATTATTTCAAAATCGTAATTCTTTCCTTAATGAACACAGGACTTATTTCCACCCGATACGCTACTGCTTTGCTGGATTTTGCCGTAGAACAAAACCTGCAGGAAAGAGTGTATTCAGAAATCAAAACACTTCTACATATGTATTCGGAGGTGAGCAACTTCCGGGAAGCCTTGGCAAATCCAGCCATAAGTATACCGGAAAAAAGAAAACTGATTCATACTGCTTCAGGGGAAAGTATCTCTAAACCGTTGGAACAGTTTATCGATCTGTTGCTCAAAAATAAAAGGGAAGAGCGGCTGCAATATATAGCCTTGCGCTTTTTGGAATTATACCGGAAAAAATTCAACATCTTAAGCGGAACGCTTATCACGGCCACTAAGGTTGATAAACCCACGTACAACCGATTAAAGTCGTTTATAGAAAGCAAAACGGGTGAAACATTAGAATTGGAACGACTGACAGACGCATCCATTTTGGGAGGTTTTATACTTCAAATAGGCGATAATCGATTGGATACAAGCGTATCGGGACAACTACTCCGGATAAAGAGCGAATTGAAAGAAGTGAATAGAAAAATCGTCTGATAATAAAAACATGTCTAACAATATAATAAGAACGAGCGAAGTATCGGAAGTGTTACGCATGCAGTTGCAGGCTATAGACACCGATGTTCGATTCGACGAAACCGGCGTTGTGATGCAGGTGAGCGACGGTGTTGTCCGGATTTACGGACTGCGAAATGCCGAAGCTAACGAACTGCTCCGTTTCGACAACGGTGTGGATGCAATCGTGATGAATCTTGAAGAAGACAACGTCGGTGCCGTCCTATTGGGGCCTTCGGTAGAAATCAAAGAAGGAACAACCGTGAAACGCACCAAACGGGTAGCCTCAGTCTTTGTGGGAGAAGGAATGCTGGGACGTGTCATAAACACGATAGGTGAACCCATCGACGGATTGGGAAAAATAACCGGTGACGTTTATGAAATGCCGCTGGAGCGCAAAGCCCCCGGGGTAGTTTTCCGGCAACCCGTAAATACTCCTCTGCAAACGGGAATGAAAGCTGTGGATTCCATGATTCCTATCGGCCGCGGACAACGCGAGCTTATCATTGGCGACCGGCAAACTGGAAAAACCAGCATCGCCATCGATACCATCATTAACCAGCGCAGTAATTTCGAAACTGGGGATCCGGTGTACTGCATCTATGTAGCTATTGGACAAAAGGGTTCAACGGTGGCTGCTGCCGTACAAACACTCAAGGAATACGGAGCAATGGATTATACCGTTGTTGTTGCCGCCAACGGAGCCGATCCTGCAGCAATGAGGTACTATGCTCCTTTTACCGGAACTGCCATAGGCGAGTATTTCCGCGATACGGGACGAAATGCCCTGGTAGTATTCGATGACCTTTCCAAGCAGGCCGTAGCCTATCGGGAAGTATCGCTGATTCTTCGCCGTCCTTCGGGACGGGAGGCCTATCCGGGAGATATCTTCTACCTGCACTCGCGACTGCTGGAGCGTGCGGCACGGATTATCTCGCAGGAGGAGATGGCCGTTCAGATGAACGACCTTCCCGAAAGTCTGAGAGGAAAAGTAAAAGGTGGCGGTTCCCTTACCGCTCTTCCCATCATAGAAACACAGGCGGGAGACGTATCGGCATATATTCCCACGAACGTGATTTCCATTACAGACGGACAAATTTTTCTTGAGACCGATTTGTTCAACAACGGCAAGCGCCCGGCCATAAACGTAGGGATCTCGGTGTCGCGCGTAGGCGGAAACGCTCAAATTAAGTCGATGAAAAAAGTAGCAGGAACGCTCAAAATTGATCAGGCTCAATACCAGGAGCTGCAAGCATTCACCAAATTCGGTGGCGATATGGACAAAGTGACGGCAATGACCATCGATAAAGGGCAAAAAAACGAGCAACTCCTCATACAGTCGCCCCATCAACCCCTGAGTGTAGAAAAGCAAATCGCTATCCTCTACTGCGGGACAAAAGGACTGTTAACCGATGTTCCGTTGGAAAAAGTTTCCGAATTTGAAAAGAAATTTCTCCAGATTCTTGAGCTTAACCACCGGACAGACGTACTGGATGAGTTGAAAAAAGGTGTTCTCAACGATGTTGTCACTAACATTCTGGAAACCGTTGCTGCCGACACCAAGAAACAGTTGTAGCCAATGCCTTCGTTAAAGGAAATAAAAACACGGATACAGTCGGTGCGGTCGACACGAAAAATCACGTCGGCCATGATGATGATCGCTTCTTCCAAATTACGGAAAATACAGAAAATCATAGAAAACCTGTATCCGTACCAACAGAAACTGCAACAATTGATGGAGCTTTTTGTGAACTCACAAGATAACATGGTTTCCCCATTTGCAGAACGACGTCAGATAAAGCGGGTGGCACTTATCCTGTTTTCGTCCAACACAAGCCTTGCCGGCAGATTCAATGAAAATGTAATCTCCCAACTGAAGGTTACGGTAAACGAATATCTCCCTCTAGGAAAAGAGAATATCCACATTTATGCCATTGGTGATAAAGTGTATGAAGCAGCCCGGAAATTGGGGTTTGAGACTCCAAATAATTTTCGCCACATCGCCGACAAGCCCTCGTATGAAGCAACGCGGCAACTGGCCTCGGACCTGATGGAACTTTTTTTAAACAAGAAGATCGATAAAGTGGAGTTAATTTATCATCACTACAAAAGCAAAGGAACACAGGAACTGTTACGGGAAACATTTTTACCCATTACCCTGATGACAGAAGATGAAAGATGGAAAATTCCCCAGCCCGATTATATCGTTGAGCCTGATCCACAAACCATCATGGACCAGCTCATCCCTAAAGTACTGAAATTGAAACTATACACTATTCACGCAGATTCAGTATCATCGGAACATGCCGCACGTACTATCGCCATGCAAACCGCCACCGACAATGCCGATGATCTGCTGGACGAACTCACACTCCAATACAATAAACTCCGCCAGCAATCCATTACTAACGAGCTGTTGGATATCATTGGCGGATCGTTTGGAAAGCCTGGATAATTTTTGAAAGTGAACCTTTTGTTAACCCAACCGCTCTGTTTTTTCCAACTCCGACCGGTCAAGTATAGTGATGTCTTTTCCTTCAAGCACTATAATCCCATCACGCTCAAACTCTTTTAGAAACTTGATGGTACTCTCCGTGGCTATGGAAGCAAAATTGGCAATGTCCTGCCGGGAAAGGTGCGGAAAAACTTCTTGTCCCGAGAATTCATCTCCGCTAAGATACAACAGTGCCGAAGCCAGTTTGCCCCGCATCTGCTTATACGTGATATTACCGATAACCGTCAACAATTGACGCTCATCGCGAAAATTTCGCGACGTAATGCGCATGGCAAACTCCGCATTGTTCATCAACAATTGACGCATGTTTTCCTTATCAATCATGCAAACCTGTGTATCCGTCAACGCTATAGCCGATGTAGTGTGTACCGTTTCCCCGAAAACAGAGGCAAACGCCAGAAAATCTCCCGGTTTTGCCAGTTGTAGATTCAGCTGCTTATCGCGTCCGGCCTGCAGGTAAACCTTTACCAACCCATCCATTACCAACAAGACATGGGTGGAGAATGCGCCCTGTTTAAACAACGTTTCTCCTGCCAGATAGGTGAGTTCTGTTTTACCGGAACTGATAAGCGTCAGCTCCTCAGGCTTCAAGTCGCGAAAACAAGCTACCATCTTTTCGCAATTATCTGTATCACTCTCTGGAAATGGGTTCATTTTTCTTACTTTTTCCATCAAAGATACAACCTTTTCATATAACTGACATTTATCAGTCCAAAAACTGACAAAGCTCATTTTTTTTCATGGAGTATGTCAGCCGGTATTCTTCGTTTTCAAACCGATTATGCCATAACTTTGTCGTCGGAAAATAACAATAAAATCAACAATAATTATGAAGTATTTAAGAACTAACATCCACGAGATTGAAACTGCTGAAGAGCTGCAGAAAATTATCAACGAGAACGAAAACGTAATGGTATGCTGCGGACGTATGGGACCGATGTGTATCCCTGTTTATGAAATCATGGAAGAACTGGAAGAAGAACGCCCTGAAGTGAAATTCTACTCCATGGCTTTTGACAGCCCGGAATCGGGAGTTATAAGAAATGCTCCCGAATGCCGCGGATTTATGGGACTTCCTTTCACCATGTATTATAAAAGCGGAAAGGTAGCCAAGGCAACCACCAGCATACAAAATATGCAGCAAATCACATCGAATCTGGATCAGTTTCTGTCCTGATAATTATTTTTTGTATTAATTTCATGAAGATCAATCCCCAAAAGGATTGGTCTTCCTTTTAAAAGAAAGAGTATGGAGAAAATATACGACGTAATGATCTTGGGAGCCGGAGCGGCCGGATTGTCTGCGGGAATCTATGCCTCGCGCGGAAAACTGGATACGTTGATCTTAAGCGAAGGCGTTACGGGAGGACAAATGGTATTGACCAATGAAATAGCCAATTATCCTGGCGTGGAAACGATAAAGGGATACGAACTGGTGGATATTATGAGGAGGCAGGCCAAAAGTTTTGGCTGCACCATCAAGACAAATGTTAAGATTGTGCGTTACCAATTAGCGGGTGAAACTAAAGAAGTAGAACTGGAGGACGGAAGAATCTTCCGGGCGAAATCGGTGATCTTGGCCCCCGGAGGAAAACCCCGCTCGCTGGATATTCCCGGTGAAAAGGAGTTCGAAGGACGGGGAATCTCCTATTGTGCCACGTGCGATGCCGATTTCTTTCAGGACAAGCGGTTGATTGTGGTGGGAGGCGGAAACTCCGCTCTGGAAGAAGCCGTAACCCTAACCAACTTTGCATCGTACGTAACGATAGTGCATCAGTTTGACCATTTTCAGGCATTTGCTCATGCTGTGGAAGAGGCGAAGCAAAACCCGAAGATCAGCTTTGTGATGGAATCGGAGCTTCGTGCCTATATGGGCAACGGAACGTTGAAAAAGGTGCAGATCGAGAACTTAAAAACCAAAGCGGTCTCCGAATTGGAGACCGATGGCGTTTTTGTTTTTATCGGCTACAAACCCAATACCTCCGCATTTAAAGGTATGGTAGAGATCAACGAAAGGGACGAGGTCATTGTGGATCCAGCAATGAGAACCAATATCCCCGGCGTTTTTGCCGCAGGCGACAGTATTGCCAAACGCTACCGGCAGGTAACCACTGCGGTGAGTGACGGCACAATTGCCGCACTCAGCGCCACCGAATACGTAAGGGCCAAAGAGTAAATTTCCTTTCGAATTTAACAAACACAATAAAGTCCTGAAAGCCAAATGCTTTACAGGGCCTTATTGTGTTATAATACCTTGTGCCTTACTGTTGTTTATAGCGGTCTGAATCTATGCCGGCAAGTTAATTCAATAAATTACTGATTTGTTATGCTTTTTTTATACATTTGCAGAACCAACAATAAATAATTGAACCTTCCCAAACAAAACGACGTACTGTGAAACAATGGTTCAACGATACTTTCAAAGACAAACAGCTTCTTTACTTTAGTAAAAAGGCGATAGAATCAATTTTTCAGTTTCGCAAGCTTTTTAACTTTTTCGGACAAAAAGCTTGGTTTTTCTTTAACCTATGACTTGTAGTAAAGCAATCATAAGGTTGAATCTTTTTTTACGAAATTCTCAACATAAACACCGTAAGTATTTATAAAATAATTACTCCCTGAACCAAGAAATATCAATGAACAAAGCATTTAAATTTAACAGGGCTTGTCAAAAGAGAATGAGTGAGTTTGCCATAGTTGAAATTATTATAAAACAATACATGAAATCAATTAAAACAATTTATAAATATAAATTCAACGTATTATGAAAAAGTATAACGTAGGAATCGTTGGTTACAGTTGGGCTGCAGGCGCCCACATAGACGCAATTAATAGGACCTCTCTTGCACAGGTTACTGCGATCTGTTCTTCGCGGGGACTGGATTCGAAGGAAATCAGCGCCAGGCACGGAGGGAACATCAGGTGTTACGAGGATTATTCGGAAATGATTGCCAATCCCGATATACATGTGGTGTCCATATGCAGTTATCCTGCCCTCCACGCTAAGCAGGCCATTATGGCAGCCCGGGCCGGCAAAAACCTGATCATTGAGAAACCGATAGCCCTCACGTGGGAAGATTGTCTGGCCGTGGAGAAGGCTGTGAAGGAAGCTGGCGTAAAGACATGCGTCTGCTTCGAGTGCCGTTTTTCCGGTCAATTACAAACTGTAAAGTCACTTATAGAACAAGGATTATTGGGGAAAATTCATTATGCGGAAGTTGATTATTACCACGGTATCGGGCCATCTTACGGGCAGTACCGGTGGAATATTAAAAAAGAGGAAGCGGGAAGTAGCTTGTTGTCGGCAGGGTGTCATGCCATGGATGCCCTCTTGTACTGTATCGACAGTGAAGTTGATGCGGTTCATAGCTACTCGACCGGCTCTTCCCATGCCGATTTTGCCAAATATGAATATCCCACCAGCTCCGTTTCGATCATAAAATTCAAAAACGGTGCTGTAGGAAAAGTTGCCTCGGTTATTGATTGTCTGCAGCCCTATTATTTCCATTTCCATTTGGTAGGAAGTGAAGGGAGCCTTTTGGATAATAAATTTTATTCTACGAAAATCAAAGAGTTAAACAAGAATAAATGGAGTGAATTATCCATGAAGCTGCTTGATTCGGGCGATGTGTCCGATCACCCATACCTGCATCAGTTTGAAGCATTTTTTAAAGCAATGGACGAAGGCAGGGAGATGCCTTTAACCAGCTTGGCGGATGCCATGAAAACACACGAACTGATTTTCGCCGCTGATAAATCCGCCGAGGAAAATAATCTTAAATGAAATAACAGGATGGATCTGGAAAAAAGAATTGTTGCCATTTTAGCGCATCCGGACGATGCGGAATTCATGTGTGCCGGGACATTGTCCCTGTTTAGAAACAGGGGCTGGGAGGTTCATATTGTTACCATGACTCCCGGTGATAAAGGCTCTGCGGTACACACCCGGGAGGAAATTTCCCGGATAAGGACCGGCGAGGCACGCAGATCCGCGCAGATTATCGGGGCAACCTACCATTGCGTGGGGCTCGAAGATGTGTACATAATCTACGATAGGGAAGCGATAAACAGGACAACCGCCGTGTTGAGAAAGATCCGGCCCTCGATAGTTATTACCGCCAGCCCGACGGACTACATGGTGGATCACGAGACGACCGCAAGGATTGTTCAGACGGCCTGCTTCTGTTGTGGCATAAAAAACATGGAAGTTGATGAAGCGCCCTTCGAGCCGTCACCCTACCTCTATTACGCGGACGCCATGGATGGAAAGGACAAGTTCGGACATGCCGTCGCCCCCTCGATGTATGTGGACATAACGGGAGAGATGCCGGTTAAGGAGGAGATGTTGAAAGCCCATGCAAGCCAGCGGGACTGGCTGCTTGAACACCACAAGGTGGACGAGTACATCCTTTCCATGAAACACTTTGCGGAGGTAAGGGGAAAAGAGGTGAACCGCAAGTACGCGGAAGGTTTCCGGCAACACCTGGGGCACGGGTTCCAGCAGGGAAACGTGCTTGCCGGGATCCTGGAAGAGAATATCATTATCAAGTAAAACACCCAAATTAAATAATTTAAACTATGTCACGAAAAATAAGTATGCTGGCCCCGGACTGGTGGGATTTCACAACACTGGAAGACGAGATTCTGGGCGATGCCGCCAGGTTGACCCCCGAAGATATGCTGGCCCTTTCAAGGCCCGGATTCAAGGTTGTTTTCTACGACACGCTGGAGGACTTCTACCTGGCCGAGGCGCTTGAATACATTACAGCATGGAAACAAGCTACGGCAAGTGAACCCGTCGGGGTCTGCGGCCCCATAGGACCAACCGAACAGCTCCCGCTGGTGGCCCGGCTGGTGAACGAGCTGGAACTGGATCTGTCAAATGCCCATTTCTGGGGTATGGATGAATGGTACGTGGACGGGAAGGAGATCGGCGTCGAGAGCCCCATCTCGTTCGAAAGGGCGAACAATGAGCTGATGTTTCACAGAATGAATAAAAAACTGCGCATGCCGGAGGAAAACATACACTATCCCGAAGCCGACACCTCGAAATACATCAAAAGTTGGAACACGGGCGTACGATGTGCGGTAATGCAGGGCGGACAGGGTGACACGAAACATTGGGCCTTTAATGATCCGGTGAAAAGAGAAGGGAAATACAAGGACAACCCTCCCTCGCTGGAAGAGTACAAGAAACTGACCACCCGTGTTGTCGACCTGCATCCCATTACCTGTATGCAAAACGCGAGGACCAGTGCCGGCGGTGTTGTTACGGGAATCCCCTCGCAGGCCTTGACGGTGGGCCCCGTACAAACCTGGCAGGCCGAAAAGGTATCGATCTGGCAGGCGGGAGTACATGACAATCCGTTTGGACAGAGGCTGACCGCATTGATGATCGGGAAAAAGATTATTGACTCCGCCGTGCCCATGTCGCTGCTGGCAGACCACCCCAACGTCCAGTTCAACTACTACAGGGGGGGACTGGGTACCTGCGGAACCGAAATGCATTAACATGCTGGCGAAGAAAAACGAATAGGCAATTGCCTTTGTCTATCAAGGAGGATAGATCTGGAGCGTTGTCCACGTTTATTTACAGGCACGCAAAAAGAGGCC
>JABNAD010000025.1_pt5 | contig 66926 bp, 70 predicted proteins | sample 7240381 | NCBI WGS metagenome assembly JABNAD01 (sample SAMN11332834, study PRJNA596920) | anaerobic digester metagenome | biome: digested sludge; isolation source: digested sewage sludge-derived enrichment culture grown on H2/CO2 | place: Germany: Goettingen
CGGAGTCGGAACTGCAGTCACTTCTGCGGTAGGAGCGACAGTTGGTGCCGGAGTCGGAACTGCAGTCACTTCTGCGGTAGGAGCGACAGTTGGTGCCGGAGTCAGAACTGCAGCCACTTCTACGGTAGGAACAACGGTTGGAACCGGAGTCGGAACTGCAGTCACTTCTACGGTAGGAGCAACCGTTGGTGCCGGAGTCGGAACTGCAGTCATTGCCGGAACAGAAACCGGAACTTGAGAAATAACATACTGACCCATTACTGCGGATGGTGATAATAATTGCATGACACCGGTTTTACTCCCCACCTGCACCCAAATGAAAGCCTTTGCAGAGCTGGATGGCAATGTTGGGTCTCCATATGCGAACAGGACATCATCACCATCTTTTAATAAGCAGGTGTTCAGTCCTTCACGCTTTGGGAGTAAATACTCTCTTAACTGAATACCATTTACCAAAACATACCAGGCATCCTGATCAGAAACACTGAATGAATTAATCCCATCAAGAGTAAATATCCCCCTTTTATCAAGCAATTCGTCTCCAATATGATATTCTGCAATCATACCAGTTCCTGCAAGAGCCTGAATGATCCCAAGTGGACTCATAGCTGGAACTGGATATAAGACACCTGAGTCTGATCTGATCGAGACATTCCCATCCCCATAGGGGATTTGGCCGGAAAAAATCACTATCTGGTTCTGAACTGGTTGTATCGATGTTCCTGCACCAGAACATACGGGAAATATTATGCAAATTAACAAAATTACCAGGAAAATATGCTTATGTGATCTTGATATACCCCATATCTTCATCTACTTCCCATCTCCTCTGACGTTAACCACATTGGCTGTAAGAATGGTAGTCGGCAGAATATTTAAGCGATTTGGACCGAGAATACTTTTTCAGAGAAAATATCTAAAAATAGACATAAAAATACCATAAGCAAAGGCTACATTTATTGAAAGCGGCATATATTCATATGGAGTATACTCGCAATGCCTGAATTATCAAGGTTATTATTCAGGAAAGTCTCTCTCCCGGAGTACCTGCCCGGGTCATTATTTCTTCATCCGATGCCAGGAAAATATGAAGATATCGCAACATTTGAACATGAACTGAAAAAAAGGAATATTAATTATATTATCTGCCTGCCTGACATGGATGAAATAGCAGAGGTCTCACCACAATACCTGACCTACATACACAAACCAGACCGTGAGATATCCATAGAATGTTTTCCAATATCAGATTTTGGTGTACCCGAACATCCGGAAAAATTCCTTGTTCTTGCAAAAAAATACTCCCAACTTTTAATCAAGGGTGAATCATTATTAGTTCACTGCAGAATGGGAATTGGCAGAACCGGATTGTTCGCAGTTATTCTCTTAATGACTGCAGGAGTCTGTAGAGTTGATGCTGAGCATATCATTCGTAATGCTGGTGCCGGTGCACAAACCTATGCTCAAAAACAAATTATATACTGGGCTAACGATCACCTCAATGAGCCAGAAAAAAAGTGAATGCACGCTGGAGTAATTATATGAATTTTGGAGAATCGTTTCTTACATCTGATCGTTTTGCCAGTGAATTGGGTATCGTATATGAAGAATCAGGAGCAGGACATGCAACTCTTTCGCTTAGGATATCATCAAAACATCTGAATGCGCACGGAACGGTGCATGGAGGTGTAATCTTTACGCTTGCTGACTGTGCATTTGCCATAGCCTGCAATACTGATGATGTACCATCTGTCGCAATTAATACATCAATTTCATATATGAGGCCAGTATCAGGGGGAATTCTCATTGCTAAAGCCTCTGAGTTTAGTAAAACAAAAACACTTGGAACGTATTCAGTGGTCGTTCTTGATGGTGATGAAAGAAAAATTGCACAATTCCAAGGAATGGCGTACCGTATCCAGCCTGATACCAGATAAAGAACATAGTTGATCTATTGGTAACCATAGTGCTAGGAGAGAATTTGCCTATGTTTTTCTTTGTTGTAAATATCTCATTTTTTTCGAGAGCATGAGTCCGACAGATGGATCTCCACCCAGAGAAAACGCCCGCTCATGGGCGATAGCAGCCTCTTCAAACCTGCCAGCATTCTGAAGAGAATCTCCTTTTAAAAACCAGGCTCTGGCATTAGTATCGTCATGAGCAAGTATTCGTTCATATGCAGCGGCGGCAGCATTGTGATCAGCAGTCATCCAGAGGAGTTCAGCATACAATGACCAAGCTTCAGAATTATCAGGAGCTTTATCAATAACCCTTCTGACCATATCAAGAGATTCTGGATAATTGTCTGATTCATACAATGTTTTAACCCTGGCAAGCATGAGACCAGGATCATCAGGAATCTGTCGTAATGCTTCTTCCACTGCATGAGCAGCTTCATCACTTCTTCCTAAAGCCTGTTCAATTTCGGCTTTCAACTTCCAGGCGTCCGCATTATCCGGATCGCGTTCAAGAATCTGGTCAAGAGTAGGAATAGCAGAGAGTAACTCTCCGGATTTTACCAGACTTTGTGTATACCGGAAGAGCAAATTTGTATCATCCGGGTGGTATAATGCCGCTTGAGACAGGGCATTAGATGCCAACAGGTATTCTCCCATGTTGTATAGTGCCCTTCCTTTCATCTCCCAGATATCAGGATCATCAGGAACTACCTCAAGGTATTGATCCAATTTTTGAATTGAAAGATCACATTTTCCACTTCGATAGAGTGACACACCTAGTCTTCGGATAAGATCCGGATCATCATGCAAAAATTCTGATGCTTTCAGGTACGCTGCTGATGCCAGTTCATACTGGAGTAATGCTTCATGAGCAGCACCCTTTCGTTTCCATAACTCCCCATTTTGAGAATCAACCTCCAAAACCTTCTCAAGAACTGATATCGCCTCTGGATATTTTCCTGCTTCATAAAGCACGATACCTTGCAAAGATTGGAGTTTCTTATTATTCGGTGCGTATTTACATGCCTGGGTAAGGGCATGGGCTGCTTCGTCAAATAATCCCTGGGCCCGTTCGATTTCTGCCCGAAGGTGCCATAGGTCAGGATTCTTCTCATCATTTACTAAAAGACGTGTAACCCGGGCATATGCTTCCCGAAATGAACCGGTATGGTATAATGCACGGGCATAACCAATCAGAACAGCAGGATCACTTGCATCCGGTTCACTGATAAGAGCATACGTCTGACAGGCACCCCGGAATGATCCAAGTGCAACCTGAATGGTGGCTTTTAGTATGAGTGCACTATTTGAAGAGGGAACTAACTCAAGAGCTTTTCCAATTGACTGTAAGGCATCAGAATAGGCCTTTCTTGAACTCTGCACATCGGCAAGCAAGTACCAGGCCTCATATGACTGATCATATATCTGAATAGAATGTTTCAGGATAAACTCAGCTTTCTGAAGTTCTCCACGTGAAACCAAGGCTTTTCCATGATAATACCAGGCCTGATAGTCATCGGGATGATTGTCTTCAACCTGTTCAAAACAGGTAATTGCCTCAGGAAACTGAAAGAGTTCAAGAAGAGTCAATCCGGCCCAGAACAATGAATCATTATGATCTTTATCTAGTTTTATGGTCTCTCTGAAATGATGCAAAGCAGCCTCATACTGCTTAAGTTCGTATTGAGCTACCCCCAGTAGAAATAGTACTTCCGCATCCGGACCAAAGAGTTCTATAAACCGTTCTGCCCCCTTAATGACCTTCATATTCTCATGCTCGTAAGCCAGAGCATTCAGATAAATAAGCCAGCTGTCGACAGGAATCGGTCCGAATTTACAAGCTCGTTCAAAGGAGTTCACCGATTGATCATATTCACCCAATTCAAAACTGGTAATTGCATGATTAATCCAGGATTCTGGACGAGCGTTTTTCGTCTCACCTGCATGTTCAAATGACTCCAGGGCAGCAGGGTGACTATCCATAAGCCGAAGAGCAAGTCCTCGCTGATTCCAGGCAGTTGGGTTATCAGGCTCTAGTTCAAGGGCTTTTTCATATGCTGCCACTGCATCCTGAAACATACTTCTTTCAGTCTGCGTATCGCCAAGCATTATCCAGACATTTACCTTCCGGGGACAGAGCTCTGTTGCATGAGTATACGCTGCAGCAGCCCGGCTGAATTCGTACTGTGCAGTTGCAACCATCCCGATACCTATCCATGCATTGACATTTTTCGGATTTAATTTTAGAGAATGCTGAAATGATTTCATTGCATCCTTTAACCACTTAAGTTTGTACAAAGCCGCACCATGATTATGCCATACTGATGGATTATCAGGTCCAAGTTGTAATGCACGGTTGAAAGCCTGTAACGCACTCTCATATTTTTTCAGGTGCATGAGCGTGAGGCCATGGTTATTGTAAAAGGTAACTGATTCCTGGCCTTCATTTATTATCTGATTTAAAATATCGGTTACTGCGGCTTTATCATCCGATAATTCAGCTTTTAAAATTGAATAGGAATATCGGGTATCAAGATCCCAGGGTTCAAGCTTTAAAACCTGTTCATATGCATTTGAAGCCTGGGCAATCTCTCCGGAATCAGCAAACAAATCAGCAAGCATCCTCCAGGCATCAGCATATTCAGGATCAATTTTTACTGCCTTTCGCAGTTCCTCAATCGCCTGATCCCGTTCATCAAGATGAACAAGGGCATTTGCCAGGCCAAAAAATGCAACAGGATCATCAGGGTTTATTTCAACGGCAAATGAATAAGCGTCAAGTGCCTCTTGAAATTCACCAATTTGAACATGACAATACCCCTTTAGGACCCATACTTCTGTTTGTTCAGATCCCCAATCAATGGCCGTTTCAAAGTCACTGAGTGCTTCACGGAATTTTCCTAAAGCAAGATGGCAGGCTCCCCGGTACATCCATGCCTGCTCATTTTCACTCTCTCTTTCAATGAGATGGGATAGAACGGGGATGGCTTCTTTATACATTCCGACTTCGTGCATTGACATACCAAGCCGGAGTTGTGCATTGAGATTGTCCGGATCATATTTGAGAGCATTCCGGTACATCTTTATAGCGTCACGATGGCGCTCTTGTTTTGCAAGGACTATTCCAGTCTGAAACCAGAGTTCTGAGTTTTCCGGATCAATACGAAGTCCTTCTTTAAATGCGTAATACGCCCGGTCTTGTTGATCCTTTTTGAGGAATGCCATCCCCATAGATAGCCATTTCTTGACTTTCTCGTTCGTTCCTGCTTCTTTAGCCAGGGTTATCCTCCAGGATTGTTGTATGTGTGAATTGAAGGAATAATAAAATGCAAAACCAACCAGGATAAAATGGGCGGTTTGTATTTATAACGAAGTGCATCACATGTCCGGATTTTGGCTCTCAAATCCACCACTTCTCGTGTACTATGTAGTGCACTATAGAATAGGTGGATGACATCAGGAATATACTATTCCAATAGAGGTTCCCCAGAGATCTATTATAATACTAGGCTAAACTTCCGGTATTTGTTCCTATAGAAGTTTTGAAGACCTTGATGATACCTATGAAATTACAACGAACATTACCAGTGATATGATTATATAAAAAACCTGGTTCCTGCCACATATATTCATTTTTTATCAATGGTGCAGGTTATCCATTCCTGGTTAAAAGTCGGCGCATACTGGTTATAAAACTCAATGGCAGGTTTATTCCATTCGAGTACCTGCCAGAGAACTCCATTTAAATTTTTCTTCTGCGCATCGTCCAGGACTGCTTCAAATAGTTTTTTTCCAATCCCTTTTCTTCGATATTCCCTGGTTACAATAATATCTTCTAGATATAATCTCTGACCTTTCCAGGTTGAGTAACGAATGTAATATAGAGCAAAACCTACAATGATTCCAGATATTTCAGCAACATGTGCCCACCAAACTGGACAATCTCCAAATCCTGACTCTTCAAAATGGCTCGAAGTTACTTCAACCTCATGAAGAGCACGCTCATATTCTGCAAGTTCCTTGATTAGTTCCAGAAGACGAGGACAATCTGTTCGCACTGCTGGTCGGATGGTTAGATTCATTTATCCATATCCTATTTGTCGCCACCAGATTATATTTGATAAAGATCCAATTGCAAAGAGATTGGGAAACATATAATATGACTTCACCAAAATCTTTTTCTGAGCTTACCGATTCACTCATTCGGATTATTCATCAGGCTGTTGCTATTGAAAAAAAGCCGGTAGATTTGGGGTATGGTGATGTCCTTTCTGCTTCTGAAATTCATCTCATTGACATTGCAGGGAGATTTCCTAAGGAAAAACTTTCGGAAATTGCATCCTTACTGGGCATCACAAAAGGGGCCGTCACACAGATGGTCCAAAAGCTTGAGGAGAAGGGATACATATGCAGAGTAAGGAGCAGTGAAAACCGGAAGATCGTTTATCTTGATCTTACCCCCAAAGGAAGGAAGGCGTTTTTATGGCACACCGATCTCCATACCCGACTGTATACAGAATTTTTTAGGGAGATATCAGATATGCCGGAAGAACAGATTCACGGAGCAATATCTATCCTCCAATGTTATGAAAAAGTTATACAGAGAAGTATTGATATCCGGGAAAATTCTTCGAATTCAGAATCTCTCTTTTTTTGGAACTTGAAAAAATGAGTTAAGAGCAGAATGAATTCTTATAGTTTAGTGACTAAACTATTTTGAGACTATGACACTATCAACAGAACTGCTCCTAAGTCCGATTATCGAATCAGACAAAGAACCAATCATCGCCTTGTTCAATTATTATATTGAACATACCTATGCTGCCTTTCTTGAAACACCACTTCCCTTGTCATATTTCGATGCCATAATGCCGGTTATTGAGCATTACCCTTCAGTATCGGTAAAAAAGAACGGAGTATTGATCGGGTTTGGATTTTTACGGCCCCATAATCCCATGCCGGCATTTCGATATACTGCAGTTATCTCATACTTCCTGAACCCTGAATATACAGGAAAACGAATTGGATCCATGATGCTGAATTATCTGATTGAGAAAGCACGGGAGAAAGGAATAAAATCAATACTAGCCGAAATTTCTTCTCTCAATCCGGGAAGTGTAAAATTCCATGAAAAACACGGGTTTATTCACCGGGGACAGTTTGAACGGGTGGGTGTAAAGAATGGTAAAGAATTTGATACTATCTGGATGCAAAAAATTATTAATTAATAAAAAAGCCGAATTCAGGGATACATCTGCTAATTATTTATACAATAACGATATATAAAAAATAGATTATAGGCAATTGCCAATTTTTCTGAAATACTGAGGGATGAGGGATGGAACGAGTGAGTGTATCGTGGGTTTTTAGAGCATGTATGCTTTTTATGCTCATGTTATCATCATGGGGTGCAGTATCTGCTGCAGATGTATCTGGAACATATGAACCGGGAGAAGTTATTATTCAATATAATGACATTGGTTCAGGAACAGCGGTGGTATCTGTTGCTTCTTCATTGAATGCACAAATCGGGGCAGAAACAATACTTACAGAGGAAATACTTGGAGTAAAGGGGCTTCAAGTAGTGAAAGTTCCGGATTCCATGTCTGTTCCCGAGGCTGTGGAGTATTATAAGTCCAATGAATATGTTGCTTACGCAGAACCAAACTATATAACATACCTGCCAAATCCGACAGATGATTCAGGTATAACAGAAGAGAATCTGGATATCGCAGATGTGCCAATGAACTTCCCTAATGATCCAGGTTTTTCTTTACAGTGGGGATTATACAGCAACAATACTACCAATGTGAGCACAGGCAGGTCAGATATTCATGCACCTGAAGCATGGAATGTATCCACCGGATCTTCTGATGTTATCGTTGCCGTAATTGATTCTGGTGTAGATTACAATCACGAAGATCTGGCAGAGAACTGTTTAAGCGGATATGATTTTGTAAATTCTGACACTGATCCCATGGATGATAATGGTCATGGAACTCATTGTGCTGGAATATTGGGAGCTGTAACGAATAACAACCTTGGTATTGCAGGTGTCAGTTGGAACTCAAAAATTCTTCCGGTGAAGGTCTTTGATGCTGCAGGCACGAGTAATACCGTTCTTGAAATACAGGGAATATTATATGCCTCTGAAATGGGGGCAGACATTATCTCATGTTCATGGGGTACATACTACAACAGTGAAATTCTTAAGGAAGTTATAGATAATACTCCTGCATTATTTGTCTGTTCATCAGGAAATGATGGGTATGATACCGATAAAATCCCCCATTATCCATCCGGGTATGATTCTCCGCATGTCATCTCAGTTGGAGCAAGTGACGAATCAGATCTAAAAGCATGGTTCTCAAATTATGGAGTAACCACTGTTGATCTCATGGCACCAGGAGTGAGTATCTATAGTACAACCCCGGGGAGCTATGGATTCAAAGACGGAACATCAATGGCAGTTCCATTTGTTGCAGGAACGGCAGCTCTTATTAAAAGAGAAAAGCCAGCCAATGAACCGGTCCAAATAAAAAATTTGCTCATGAGTACTGTTGATAAGAAGTACTGGCTTAATCAGAGTTGTGTTTCAGGGGGGAGACTCAACGCGTATAATGCATTAAGCCAGGTTCTTCCGTTGCAGGCAGATTTTTCTGCAAATCCTGCTTCAGGAACAATTCCACTCAATGTTCAGTTTACTGATCATTCTACGGGTGAGCCGACAAAGTGGCATTGGTCATTTGGTGATGGTTATGAATCAACCACCCAGAATCCGGTTCATCTCTATATGAAGCCAGGAAGATATTCTATTACTCTGACGGTTTCTAACGAGGGATTAAGCTCAGTCGCAGAGAAAGAGAATTACATCCATATAAAACCACCGTACCAGCCGGTTAAGGCTTTCCCTGATGGAACTGGAGGTAACTATCCAACACCAACAGATCCAGATGATGATGGTCTCTTTGAAGACATCAATGGAAATGGATGGCTTGAATATGATGATACCAAACTACTGTTCAATCAGATTCTTTTTGCTATGAAAGAAGAACCAATAGGCCAGTTTGACTTTGATGGAAGTGGATTTATCGGATTTGGTGATGTTGTAAAATTATATCAGATGGTATAGGTGATGGAGATGAAACAGACAAATACTATCAGAGTGCTTGGCGTACTGATCCTGATTGCTGGGCTGATGGCACCGGTATCAGCATACTCACTCCTCTTTTTTAACCCCTCGGTTGTCGAATCTAATCCAGGAGAACAACCGGAGATAGACCTCATTATGGAGGGATGTGATGCAGGATTATCAGGGTATGCCTTATATCTCACCCTTGATAACCCATCCGTTGCATCATTTGGTGAGATAACGTTCCCATCATGGGTGTCGATGAATAAAGTTGAACATATAAATAGCACTACTGTCCTCATTCAGGGTGCAGATCTCGGAAATCAGGTTGAACCTGCCCTTTCCATTTCTAATCTTGCCAAGGTGACCATCCATGCCCTAACTGCAGGATATGCAACTCTGAGTGTTCAGCCAGTTATCATTGATGACGATCGGAATGGCAGGTATGAAACGGTGAGCAAAACAGCAAGCATCGTTATATCAGGGGCAGGACCAAACCCTATGATACCAGCTTCACAGTGAGACGAATTATATGAAACAATTATTCGCATATGAAGAAAAGGCAGGCAGGATAGAACTTTTCATCAGGATTATTTATTCATTCATCATTGGAATAGTCCTGATGGTATATGGATTTGTTGCAGGTATCTGCATGTTGATCCAGTTTATTGTCGTCCTCATCCTCGGAAGGAGATCTCAGGGTCTTTCAGATTTTATCCAGGGATATCTTGAATATTATGTACACATACTGAGTTATACCTCATTTATGACTGATGAAAGACCAGGAATTCTTCCAACATCTGTCATTATCTACGAAGAAGAGAAACTATAAATCCGGTCACTGTAAGAAATTCCCTCATGGCCGGCATTATTATCGATGCCAAGGTTGACCGGATCCAGGTTCCGGAAAACCTTCGATATTTTCGATTAATCGAAGAGCAGAAGGAGCGGTGTGCAGAAATTGGATGTAATGGCCAGATGTTTAAGTTCGGCCTTGGACAATCGCCTTTTCCGGTTCCCGCACCGCTTCAAAAAGCTCTCTCGCTTCATAGTGGAAAGGGAACATACGCTGACCCAATCGGGAACACTGAGCTTCGGGAAGCAGTTGCTTCATTTTATAAAAAAAACTTCAGGCTTGATATTGAACCATACCGGGTAATTACCGGCCATGGTGCAAAAGGTCTCATATTTTCTCTTTTTACCCTGTTGACTGGTTCTGTTATCATCCCGTCTCCCGGATGGCTTGGATACCTGCCTCAACTCCGGATTCTGAATGTTCCATATTATCGGTTATATACTCATGGTGCAGGAAATTTTAAAGTCCGCCCAAATACCCTCGAAGCAATGCTCAAGGGTCTGGTAAAAACTCAGCATCTGTTAATACTGAACAATCCTGGAAATCCTACTGGAGCATTGTATAGCAGGGAAGAACTGACAGCAATTGCTGATGTATGTAGGAAATACCATACATTCATCCTTTCTGATGAAGTATATGGCCTGCTCACCTATGATCCAGAATCTTTCGTGAGTATGGGAGAGATCTACCCAGAGGGAACTTTTGTTATCCATAGCCTTTCAGCAGGAATGGGAGCAGGAGGATTCAGACTTGGGAGTTGTATCATGCCAGAAGGAAGTAGTCCTGCTATTATCAGAGATGTTGCAAAAATTGCAGCAACCATCTACACAAGTTCTGCAGTACCAATCCAGGAGGCAGGTATTGCAGCATATCGGTCAGAAAATGAGATGGATCAATACCTGGATGCTGTGAGGAATATTCTTCGGATTATGACAACCAGACTTGCCCGCCTTTGTTCAGATACTGATGGTATCAGAGTCACCATTCCAAAAGCAGGGTTTTACTTCATGATTGACATGAATCCAATGGCAAACCTGCTTCAAAACGCAGGTATCATGTATTCTAATGATTTAGCTCCTGCTTTAATCTCTCACCCATACCACATTGCCACAGTTACGGGAGAGGCGATGATGGCCCCATATGGAGATTTTTTCATCAGAATTGCTGCAACTGATTTTGATGGAGAAGAAGCACTCCTTGAATATTTAGAGCGGTCACCTGCGTCAGATGCAGAAGAAGAGATATTTTTCACGAAATATGGTTCAGATATGATTGAAGGTATCAGAATGTTTAAAAAATGGGTTACTGATATCAGGGATGGATCATTCAGGTTTTCAGCACCCTGATAATATCAGACTTTCTTTTTCGGAGTAGTGATACTAACCGGATAATCCGGTTCTACAAATAATACAGAAGACTGATTTTTATAAAATCCAATTCCCTCTTGTACTCCAATCTTCGAAGGTAGTTCAATTAGATGAAGGCCTGCCAATCCATCAGCAGTGAAATCTTTGACTAGAGTTGCATTTAAGGATGCATGAGTCTGGTTTGCATATACTGACAGATTTTGTCTATCTGGAAATGCCTGGACCTTGAACTGAACAAGCAGACGGGAATTATGCGATGTTAAATTATCCGACACTGCTGACAAAGATGCAGGTTGTGCTGCAGTTGAATTTGATGTGCTTTCGATTGAATAAACAGCATTTGGTTCAGCATATTGAACATACGGAAGTGCCTGATAATATGAAACTCCTTCTTTTACAGTCATACCAGGAGGAAGTTTTACCAGCTGCAGACCGGCAAGTCCAAGATCGGTGTAATCTGTCTCAACAGTAGATCCGATGTATGTATGTGAAGCATTTGCTGCAACTTTCATTGCAGATGTATTCCACAATTCCGGATTAAACCGGACTAACAGATCAGCCTGTATTGATGAATTTTCTCCATCAGGTATCTCCTGAACAGGTAATGATCCCCCTGAACCCTTGGTAACATTATCTGCAATGACAAATACCCCGAAAATAACACAAACCCCTAATACCAGCAAAAGGCCAATTGAAATTTGCATACTCTGCTTATTTGAATTTGGGAGATAATAGGCTTGCCGTATCAAAACAATTTCCTGATAGGAAGTCAACAATCATATATGGCTCATCCGGAGGGGACTCATACATACCGGTTTGCTTCCTGCATGAACACGCTTCCCCCATCATTTCTTGATGAACTCTTCAGGGTATCTGCAGTACCTGATATCATATCCTTTGCCGGAGGTCTTCCTGATGCATCACTCTTTGATGTTGAGGGAATCAAAAAAGCAATGGAATCAGTATTTGATGACTATGGTTCTATCGCTCTCCAGTACACAACTACCGATGGATACCGTCCATTACGGGAGATTATATCCAGGAGATATTATTCACGCCTTGGATTGCATGTAAACCCTGACGAAATTCAGATCCTCAACGGATCTCAGCAGGCACTTGATCTTACAGCTAAAATACTCACAAATCCAAACGATAAAATCCTAATTGAACGTCCCGGCTACCTTGGTGCAATTGAGGCTTTTTCATTTTATCGTCCATCTTTTTCATCAATTAATCCGGATACAGAAGGTCCGGACCCCGCTGAACTAAAAAATTGCATTCAATCTGATAATCCAGTTTTTTTCTATGGAATCCCAAATTCACAAAATCCTTCCGGTCTGACTTGGTCAGATAAGAGAAGAAAAGAGGTTGCAGAGATACTGTCAGAAAGTGACTGCCTGCTTTATGAAGATGATGCATTTGGAGAACTCTTCTTTGATGGGAAAGCCCGAGAACCAGTGATGAAATACCTTCCGGACCAGGGGTTGATGAGTGGATCATTCTCAAAGATTATTGCTCCAGGACTTCGGATAGGATGGATTCGTGCTCCACCTCAGGTCCTTTGTGCGTTTAACAGGGCAAAACAGGCAGCAGACCTTCATTCAAATCTCTTTTCCCAGATGGTCATGACACAATACCTGGAAAAAAACGACATCGAACAGAGAACAAGAATGATTGCTGCGAAATATGGTGAACGATGCAGGCTCATGATTGACCTCATCGAGGATCTTCTTTCGGATTCAATTCACCACACAATACCTAGTGGAGGCATGTTCCTTATGCTCACATTACCAGGATCGATGCATTCAATGAACGTATTTGAACACGGTATCAAAGAAGGCGTTGCTGTAATGCCCGGGATTCCGTTTTATATCGATGATGGAGGAAACAGCGCAATACGACTGAATTTCTCTGCATCATCTGAAACACAAATTCAGATCGGCATGGAACGTCTGGCCAGGGTTTTTCATCGTTTGTAACCCCAATCTTCTGATGAGTTGAAATAGAGGAATCAGCAACATGTACACTATGGAAAGCCGGGCTGATAACCGGGTAGATGATCCGGCAAAGAAAGCATATATTGAAGGCCTTAAAAGATACAGGGATGGTGACCTGAAAGAGGCATGTGTTTTCTTTACCAATGCAATTGCCGGTGGAATCACAGATTTCGATATTTTATATTACCGGGGGATGTGTCACCTTGACACAGGACGGTATCCTGAAGCACTCACTGATTTTGAAGTTCTTGTCAGGCAGTTTCCAGATAATCCGGAGTATATATTCCGCCGTGCCTTTATCAGATATAAAACCGGCGATGTACCTGGAGCTATCAGTGATTTTAATCAAATCCCGGTAGATTATAATGATTTTTCGATCAGATGGCACTACCTGTCTGTCCTTTATTACAAGACAGGTAACTATGATGCAGCTCTTGAAGCAATTGAAAAAGCGCTGACTCTTTTTCCAACTATGCCAAAAATTTGGTTTAATGCAGGAATTATCATGCAAGCCGGTGGACTTTCAGATCGTGCTGATCTTGCTATTTCAACAGCAGCGCGTCTTGAACCAAAACTTGCATCCGCAAAAAGGGAAATTCTGGAATAAGGAAATGATTAGGAGTATTCAACTCTCCTGATCATATTTCGAACTAGTACAATCAGAATCAGACATCCAGCGATAGATGCTGCCATTACTGCCCAGTGATAAAGTGGTGCCACACCAACAGCAAGAAGCACTATAAGATTAATGGGATTAGACGGAAATGCCAGAATAAGTAGCAATACAATAATCACTGCTGTTGAAAAGATAAACTGTGCCTTTGTCCGGTCACGATAAAAGACAGCTATGGTTGCAGCAATCAAAATCAGGGCTGCTGATGCAAAAACGACATGCAGTAAAATCTCGACAAGAGCTGCAATCCGTATGCCATTGATCGATAATAGAATCAGCCATAAGATCACCTGTACCGGAATTATTGCAATGCAGGCCAGGATTTTTCCGCATACAATATCTTCAAGGGTAGCTGATGAGGTCCGAAGGGTATCAAGTGTCTGTTGCTGATACTCTTCTGTAATAAGGTCAATAACAAGCCCTGCAGAGATAATTGCAGGCATAAATAGAAGCATGGGTATCAGAAGCCCATATATAAACTCATAAAATGAATTTTGAGCCACCGGTCTTGAAACTGATACCTGAATGGGTTCAAAATCAAGTCTGTCTTTTCTTATATCACGGAGTATCTCCTCATATTCCAGCAGAATATCCTTTATCTTCACCTCAATGACTGTTGACTGAATATCATTACTGATGGTATACAAGGTAACAGTAACAGGATCCTCTGCTTCAGGAGGGGACTCAGAAGTCCACAAAACTGCAGCCAGTTTTCGTTCTTTTAAAGCCCCGAGAGCTGTAGCTGCATCCATCTGATAGGGAATAAATGATGGTTCCCGAGAGAAGAGATCAAACAGGATGGTATCATTTCCAATGAATCCTACGCCATATTGAACTCCGGTTACCCTTCCATAGACAGATGGATCGTACATAGCTGAAAGACCTACCATCAGAAAAGAAGAAAACATGGCAATGAAGAGCTGTAGGAGTATTGCTAGAATGATCGTCTTCTCTGAAGTAATACTCCGAATCTCTTTTTTAGCGATTGTCGTAACAAGACGTTGCTTCACCAGACCCACCCCCTGAGAAGATAGAGATTGTATATACTATGGACAATTGTTGCAAGAACAATTCCAATCGGGAGTGCATTTTTTCCCCATATTTTTAGCACCGCACCGGTGCAGAAGACAGTTCCTGCATGAAGCAGAAATGGCATCCACAAAAGGCCGAGTGTAAGAAAGAGCGCTGCACCAAAAATTGAATCTGCAATCTGTGATATCGTAACAAAAAGGAGTAATTTTTCTCCAAGTAAAAATCCAAAACCAATCAAAAATGAGGCCAGGATCACAATCTTCCAGGACATGGGAGGATAACTGTGGGTTACCAATGCTACAAATCCTGCTGCTTTTACCAGCTCTTCGGTGAGTGCTGCAAGCACCATTATCAGGATCAATGAAAAGGGCATTGGTAGATTGAAAAAGAGCACGAGATACATCATCTGTGCCATGAACACAAAAGGAATTGTCATGACGGATATCAAAATAAGCGACAGGTACCAGTATCTGTTTGAAACCAGAGTGCCGAGATAAAGTGCCAGTGTGTCCAATAAGCTCTTCTCGGTAAAGAGTTGTTCTTCGTGAAAATTCCGGATACAGATACCAAACAGGATGATACTTGTCAGGTAAAACAAGGCTGTTGAATAGACATAATCAGTCAGAGTATAGCCAGTCCCATCAATTACATGCACAACCAGAGTAACTGGAGAGAGAAGACTTACAATATGCACATTTGCAAAAATACTTGGAAAGAAAAGATACGAAGTTGCAATTGTTGAAAAAAATATTGATATAAACGAAAGTTCTTTGTAACTTCTGGATACCATCCCAATAAAGAGAGCAAATGATAAGAAAAATAGGATTACCGGAACCAGAGGCAATATCGCAGCAATGTCGGCTTTCACGGAAAAAAGAATAATTGACACAATAAGGAGCATTCCAATAGCATAGGGGAGCATCTTTCCAAAGACGAGAATTATTGGTTTTACCGGGGATGCGATGAGTGCTTCACCCTGCCGGAGAGTCCGTTCGTTCATGATGCTCATCATAAAAAACTGGGACGTAAAGTACAATGGAAAAATGAAGACAAAAATAAATATGATGGTATCAAAGGGAAGTGGAGGAGAAAGCATGGATGGAACCCTGAGTTCTCCAAGGGCTTCCTGTTGAGAGAGTATATCGGTATACCGCCCGAGCTGATCAGATCCTCGTGCTGCCTCTTCTTCAAGCTGTAATCGAAGTATCTCCATATCAGCAGGCACTATTCCGGATGGAGGAATGAAATCAACTTCCGGCTCATCAGGAACCGGTGGAGTGGCGGATGCCTGCCTGGGTGCAGCCAGCTGCTGGCCGGTCTGGGTAGCAAGGAAATCAAGTTCGCTGACAACATATTCACTATCAACCCAGAGAGGGTATGCTGCGAAAAGATCAGTCTGTTGGCGATACACATAATCCTGATATGCCTGATAATCCCGCTCAAAACTTTTTTGAGCGGCTGCCCCCTTATCCCCATTTGCCCGGAGGAGTGATCCGGCCCTGATGGAAAGATCCAGACCGAGCGACCGGATATTTACTACATCTGACGGAAGAGCATAGACCACATATCTGGGATCGCCTCCGATAATATCAAGGTATATCTGGCTGTCAACGCCTATCCGGTATATACCATCCTGTAGATGGATCCCCTGCTGGGCAGTAAATCCACTTACACCGACAAGAAGGACGAGGAGAACAATCGCTACTGGCAGTAGATCCCTACTCATCGTACCCTGAAAGCGTTTAATTTCCCATCTTGCTATGGTCAGAAGCTGTGAGAGAGCCTCCATTGGGTGATAGTTCGCCGGGATGGTATATCAATGCTTACCGTAACTCTTTAAAGGAGAGAAAACAAGAGGAGGTTACTCAGTATGATTGAAGCATCGTTCCTTACGAAAATATATGGCGATGTAGCGGCTCTCTCTGACGTTTCATTTACCTGCAGGGAGGGTGAAATTTTCGGGATTATCGGCCATAACGGAGCTGGAAAGACAACGCTTCTCAAAATCCTTTCAGGTCTTATCCTTCCAACATCAGGATCACTTGACATCGGAGGCATGGATCTTATCAGGGATCCAATGTTGGTGAGATCACAGATCGGGTATCTTCCGGAGGAGTCAAGACTCTATGAAACGATGCTGGTTCCGGATTACCTCCGGTTTTTTGGAGAGATCTACGGGCTTGATCGGGTTACCATACAGGCCAGGGCTGATCTCTTGTTGGCCCAGTTATCATTGCAGCCCGATGGGAAGCGTATTGGCAATCTTTCAAAGGGGATGAAACGAAAAGTAGCCATTGCGCGATCACTTATTCACGATCCTTCAATCCTGATATATGATGAACCAGGATCAGGTCTGGACCCGATGACGACCCGGTTTATCATTGAATACTTAAAGCAACTCAGAATGGTTGGAAAAACAATAATCCTTTCTGCCCATAACCTGGCCCAGGTAGAAGAAATTTGTGATCATGTGATGATCTTGAAACGGGGTAAGGTTGTTGTATTTGGAACGATGCCAGAGCTTCGTGAACAATTCGGATCCATCAGGTATGAGATCTGGTTCATATGGCCGGATGGATCAATACCTGACATAGATTCTGAGCAGTCTGGCAATCTCTGGGTTTCCGTTGCTCACTCAATAGAAGAACTGAACGAAATCACGAGTTCGATATCGTCTAAAGGTGGAACCGTTGAGCGTATTGAATCTAAGTATCCCTCATTAGAAGAGATTTTAGTAAAAATTGGAAAATGAATCAGTAGAAGATCCGAGCCATTTCATAAAGTTCAGGATCAACTTTTTTCTGGGTAATTGCATCACTCAGAGGGATGGGAACGATTTTGTCTCCCTGAAGAGCAACCATGACGCCATAATTTCCTTCATGCAACTGTTCAACAGCTTTTACCCCATACCTCGTAGCAAGAACACGATCATGAGCAGTTGGCGAACCACCTCGCTGCACATGACCAAGGACCGTTACCCTGGTTTCTGAACCAATCCGCTCTTCAATTGCCCTGCCAAGAAGATGACCGATACCTCCCAATTGTTCATGCCCGAAATCATCCACTTTTGATGAAGTCGTTGCAAACCCGGTCATATCCGCAGGCTTTGCTCCTTCAGCAATTACCACAATTGAAAATTTTTTCCCTCTTTCACGGCGCTTTTTCAACCCCTCACAGACATCTTCGATATCAAAGGGAACCTCCGGGATCAGGATCTGATCTGCACCACCAGCAATTCCGGCCATCGTAGCAATCCATCCTGCATGGCGGCCCATAACTTCCAGAACCATAATCCGGTGGTGTGATTCAGCAGTTGTGTGGAGGCGGTCAATAGCATCAGTAACAATCGCAACTGCTGTATCAAATCCAAAGGTGTAATCGGTTCCTGATAGATCATTGTCGATTGTTTTTGGAATACCGACCACCGGAATGTGCATCTGGTGCAAGCGGGTTGCAACACTGAGGGTATCATCTCCTCCAACGGCGACAATAGCATCAAGACCAAACTTGCGGATATTTGTCAACATCTGCTGTGTCTGCTCTTCGCTTTTTAAAGGATTTGTTCGGGAAGTTCCTAATATGGTTCCCCCTTTTGGAAGTATTCCGGTGACTGAAAATTCTGTGAGGGGTTCTACCTCCCCTTCAACAATTCCTTTCCAACCGTTCCGAATCCCGATAACTGTGTAGTCATATAGGTGTGCAGTCTTTACCACTGCACGAATGACTGCATTCAGCCCGGGACAATCCCCACCACCGGTAAGTATTCCAATTGTTTTTATAGATCCGGTTTTTTTAACCATGATAAATCTTTACTGCATCTTCTACAGAGGCTCCATCTACCGTTATAGCATAGATGGCATTACACATCCGTACCGCTTCGTCCAGTGGCTTCTGATGGATATTTCTGCCGGTTGCATTCCCGGAACATCCTCCTATGTGAATCTGCTCCCAGAGCTGGGTAAGGAATGTTGATCCATCAACACTCGATCCTCCGGCACAGACCACCTTTGTTCGTCCTGCTGCAAGCGTGGCCTCTTTAATCAGCTCAGCTGACGAAGCACCTTCAGCTTTAGGTGGGTTGACCTTTACAAAATCAGAACCCAGACATGCGGCAACTCCTGCTGCTCCAGCAATGAGATGTGGATCTTTTTCATTTCCAACAGCTTTCCCACGCGGGTATATCCAAAGTACAGTAACAAGACCATTCTGGTGTGCTTCGAAAATTGCCTGTGCTGCAGCACTTAACATGGCAGATTCATACTCTGATCCTAGATAAATGGTGTAACCAATTCCAAGGATATTGAGTTTACTGCATTTTCTGAATGCTACTACCTGTTCGATTGTATTAATGAGATTTGAAAATGGTTCATGTTGGGCAGTTGGAACCAGGTGCGTTTTTGAATTAATCTTAATGAGATAGGGAATCTTTGGATAGTCAGCACCATATTTTGCAATGAGTCCTAACTGTGTTGCAAAACACCCAATTTTAGATTTTGCCGCAATACGAAAGAGATGTTCAGGATCATTATCATCCTGATGAATTCCGTCCCCATAAAAGTCATCATTCAGATGCTCAATCTTTTGATCTCCGGCAAAAAGCATCAGGCGACCGGAATCATGAGTTATCGTCTTCAGATTTTTAAGATACGTATCCTGCTCACTTTTTGGAACATCTAGGGGAACAGCAAAGCCTTTGCTCATGCCATTTCTCTCACTTTTTGGACAGATAAACATTCCTTCAGAAACTCAAAGGGTCGGATAGAAAAGAAGAAAGAGGAGATTGTGGTTATCTGACTTGAATGACCTTTTCTTCACTGTTACGAAGCCGTGTACGTATCCAGGTCATGGCGTCCAGCTTATTTTTAAATGCTGCAATATTTACCTGCTCGCCATCTTTCAAATGAGCCCGAAGAATCGCTTTTTCAACGATAACCTGGCCCTTTCGCTCCTTCGTCACTTCGACAACCAGGAATTTAGAAATATAATCAAGATTAATTACCTGGGTTCCGACATCAAGCCATTTGGGCATATATTGTTCCGACTATCCAGAAAATGAAATGCGCTTATATTCTGTATCTTTTAAGATCGTCACTTAATTATACGATCTCGCGCCTGGTTAATAAACTCTATACCCTCACGCCGGATCTCTTCACATACCTGAACTACATCTCCGGTAATCTGATCCAATTTTCGCCCCAGGTGTTGCCGCCCTTCCTGGCTTGAGATCAGGTCACTTCCTGCAGACAGCAATTCATCTATCCCCCGACCAATGAGCCCTGCTGCTGAACGGAGCCTGACCTCAATATTTTCTTGTGGTTCAGATGGAACTTGCTCCTCTGGAGTATTTTCAACCCATCTTCCATTTTCAAAATGTCCCCCCGATTCTCCCATACTAGTATTTTTCTCCCGTGAATTTATCAATCCTTGTGTTATAATGTCCATTTCATCATGTATAATTGACCTACGATCTTTGTAAGATCTGATTATCACTGAAGAATATCCGCTTTTCAGGATATTTCGTTTTGTTTAAAGTCAAACAGAGTTCTCTGAACAGGGTCAGGATATACAAGTCCAAAACATCTGACACCGATAAGCCGTACTGGTTTCGTATCCCACATATCAGTAAATAAACCATATACGGCTTTTTCTATGATCCTGATATCCCTGGTAGGTTGCATGAATGTGACCGACTTTGTCCGCGTAATAAAACCCGGATATCGAATCCTGATCCCAATGGTGCGCGAATAAATATTTCGTTCCTCAAGTTCTCCCTGAAGAGAATATATCATCGTTTGCATGGAGCAGAGGATCGTATCAGGATCTGATGTGTCTTCAAGAAATGTATGCTCACGACTTATCGATTTCCTTTTACCTGAATTACGGAGACCTTCCCGATCAAGACCTTGTGCAATCTGATACAATCGGACTGCATGAGATCCAAAGATGTCTTGGAGTACCTGAATATTTGTTGTAGCAATATCGCCGATAGTATATATTCCGGCATCTGTTAATGCTAGTTCAGATTTTTTTCCAATACCTGGAATTGCACCTGCAGGAAGATGAATTAAAAAGGGAAGTAAATCTGTAGGTGAGACGATTGTCATACCATCCGGTTTATGCAGCTCAGACGCCATTTTTGCATATATTCGGGAAGGAGCGATGCCAACCGAACAGGTCAGACCCTCCTGCTGCCTGATTGCTTGTTTTATCGTGGTCGCCACATGAGCTGCTTGTTCGTATGTTACACAGGAAGTAAGATCCAGATACGCCTCATCTATTGAGACCTGTTCTATCTCACCGGCAATATTTTGCACAATAGACATGATTCGTGCTGAAACCTGAGCATAAATGTCCATTGAGGGAGGGATAAAAACCGCTTGAGGGCATAACTGGTATGCACGTGATATGGGCATCCCTGAATGAAGACCATATGCCCGTGCTTCATATGAACACGTGCTGACAACACCCCGCCCCTTCCCCAGCATGGGATCTGCTCCAATGACAACAGGAAGACCAGCTAAATTCGGATTATTCCTAATCTCAACAGAAGCATAAAATGAGTCCATATCTAGATGAACAATAATGAATTCTTCCATCTGATCCAGAGTGTATGACACATGAATAGTCAGGCATCAGACTTGAGCCTTATTATCAAAAGAAAGTAGTCAGAATATGTGGTTTTGCGAAAGTGAAGGGATTTATTAATTTGACATTAAATACAATATTTTCAAAAAATATTGGCGAATTCCCATTAATTAGAAACAGGACAAAACCCATTTTTCACTTTCACCCTGTTTACCATAACCTCTTAAACCCTCATTCTGACTAGGTAGGTGTGCAGGAATGTGCCGGAGCATCTCAACGAAACATAAGTCCCCCAAACCCCCCACATGCCACTATATCCCACCTGATACGATTTGCTCCGGAACCAGTGCTGCACAAAATATCACCACCTTATACTCTATCATGTTATTATCTCCTTTTCAGTTTTTACCAGGGTCATGTAGACGAATACTCTTGACCTGATATGACAAATATATAGAATCATTCATAGCCCGTTCCGGGCACCTGATTGATGAGGTATACACATGACTGATACATTTGGTTCCGGATGTACACCGGATAAATGCGGAAGCTGTCCTGGTTGTGGAGGAGATACGATTGAAAAAATATCCCTCCGGGTAGAATGGAAGCATAAAGGAGAGACACCTGAAGATCCGGATGTGATTACTACGGTCATCAATGATCTCGCCAGTGAACTCATCGTTTCAGGCGTGGAACTGACCTATATCAACAATACATTTGGAGCAGACATTCCGGAAAATTCATCAGCATTCTTGATTAATGGCCATCCACTTGCAGAAATTGTAAAACTTGAACCCGGTGAAGTCACAAAAGAGCTCTTACGGAAAGGTATATTTCAGGCACTTCTCCAGAATCTCTAAGAGATAACCCTTATCTTATTCGTATTCTATACTCACCTTCAGGAAGAACCATGGAGAAAATACTCCTCCCTGAATTTGAAGGGTACCAGATTCTGAGCAGGCATGAAATTCCTGTTCCAGATTATCTTTTTGTCACTTCGCATGAAGAAGTGCTTACAGCAGCGGAGAAAATCGGATATCCTGTTGTTATAAAGGTTGTATCTCCCCAGGTAATTCATAAATCAGATGCTGGTGGAGTTGCTTTAAATCTCACCTGTCCTGATGCTATCAATACCGCGCTTGTGCAGATGGATTCCCGTGTTACCACAACCATCCCAGATGCTGATATTCGAGGGTATATGGTAGTGAAAGAGATCCCTCAGGGAACTGAGTTCTTAATAGGGGGGAGGATTGATCCATCATTCGGTAAAATTATCACCGTTGGAATGGGTGGAATCCTGGTCGAATTGCTCCATGATTTTTCCATGCGAGTTCTTCCTGTATCCTTAGATGAATATCGTGAGATGATCCGGGAAATGAGTGGATATAAACTCATAACCGGCTTTAGAGGGAGAAAACCACTTGATGAAGATGCCCTTGTCACCCTGCTCCAGAAAGCCGGAACGATGTTCTTTGAAGACGAACATATAGTAGAATTTGATATTAATCCGGTCATCCTCTATGAAAACGGGTCATATGCTGTTGACGCACGAATCTATGTCAGGACCGGAGAACCGGAAATTGTCCCAGCATGTCACGAGCTTCCCCCTGTCCCAGACATTCTCCATCCTTCCTCTATTGCAGTAGTAGGTGCTTCCCGCAATCCTGGAAAAGTCGGGTATGCAGTCTTTCGAAACCTCCTGAATTTTAAAGGGAAATTATATCCGGTCAATCCACAAGCTGAAGACATCCTCGGAGTTCCTGTATTCAAATCTCTTTCAGACATTCCGGATCAGGTTGAGATGATAGTCATTGCTATACCTGCACCAAAAGTTCCAGAAATTATAAAAGAAGCCGGGAGCCGGGGTGTGAAGGTTGCTGTGATTCTAACCGCCGGTTTTCGAGAGACAGGCGAAGAAGGGAAAAAGATCGAGGATGAACTCCTCAAAATAGCACGGGAGACAGGAATCAGGATAGTTGGTCCGAATTGTCTGGGAATTATTATTCCTCCTCTTGAACTCAATGCAACTTTTGATGTTCAGTCCCCTCTCTCTGGTCAGATAGGATTCATATCTCAAAGTGGCGCGATCATCACCACTGTTCTTGACTGGTCAATCTCCCGTCGAATTGGTTTTTCATCGGTCATTAGTGTAGGTAACCAGAGTGACATGGGATTTGTGGAGTATTTGCAGGTATTAGACCAGGATCCCACAACCTATGCCATAATTCTGTACGTAGAAGAGATCCGGGATGGGAGAGATTTTCTAAAATATGCTGCGACAATGAGAGGGAGAAAACCAGTCATAGCCTTAAAATCCGGTTCTTCGGTCAGAGGACGTGAAGCAGCATCCTCACATACCGGATCCCTTGCCGGAAGTTTTGAGACATATATCGCTGCATTCAGACAGGCAGGTGTTATTCCAGCATTTTCTTTAAACGAGGCATTTGATATTGCACGACTGGTTGTTTCTGAAGGGTATCCCCGTGGAAAACGAACCATCATATTGACAAACGCCGGTGGTTTCGGTGTTCTTGCATCGGATTATGCAGAAAAATATGGTCTTGAAATGATTAACCTACCGGATGCTGTATATGATGAACTCAATAAACTTCTTCCCGATCTCTGGTCACATAAAAATCCTGTAGATCTCCTCGGAGATAGCAATGCTTCCAGGTTTGCCCGTGTATTTGATATCCTGATAAAATATCAGAATTTCTGGGACATTGCCTTTGTTATCACTGCACCGGTTGCATTAATGGATCCAAAAAACCTGGCACATGAAATGATTCGCTTATCCCGGTTCACACGTTCGATGGTTGTAGGATGTCTTCTTGGAGGTGATTCGATGAAATCTGCCATTGATATGCTTGGAGAAGCACACATACCTAATTATCAGGATCTACAGGATGCTTTCAGAGCGGTAGGATCAATCATCAGCTCATGTGTTGTTGACGGGAATGGTGATGAAGAAGGATAATTCACATATTTTTCAGATTGGTGCCGAACAAAGTGAAATTAATATCTTTTTGTAAATCATCATACTCCTGCTGCAGTTTAAGTAGAAATTTTGCATAATCCTCTGGACCATACGTTTCACTCTCTTCAGCCGGGTTATGATGTCCATACCGTTCTTCAAGAATACTCTGAAGTTTTCTTGCAACATAAATGATCCGATATATTGTTGCCAGTCGCCGTATCTTCTCTTCCGAGTATCCTGCACGAAGACCCTGCAGTATTATCTCTTCAATCTTCTGAACTTTATCCAAAGCATTTGTTATATGATCAATACATCGTTTTGGAGTGATGGGTTTCATCACATAATCTTCGATGCAATAGGAGTATTGTTCTGCTTCCCGGTAGGTAAGGTTTTTACCGGTTTGCATTATGACCGGGATATTTTTAACGTCCTGAATTCTTTTCAACCGGTTTAGTGTCTCCCACCCATCCATTGGTTCCATCATCATATCGAGAAGAATAAGGTCAGGCCGGTATTCAGTGTTTAAGAGTTCAAGACACTCCTGCCCTCCAAGAACACCTTCGGTTTTAAACCCGTATTTATTGAGACCAATTACAAATAACTCATTTAAAGCGGGTTCATCATCAACGATAAGAACATGTGGGGGCATGAAGGTACCTATCTTATCATGTTTGTTTGCTATCGGTTGCATTAAATAATACCGAATGGCAAACTACACCAATTGTTATCATTTCTCTTGGAGATACTGAACCAGTTTGTTCAATGACTGGTGCATATCTGACCTGCCATATCCAAACCTGACATATGAACCATCCACACCGAACACGGAACCGGGTAAAAGCAGCACCCCAATATTCTCTCTGACTTCATCACAGAATTTTTGTGCAGACATACCATTAATAATCCGTGGAAAGGCTGTAGATCCTGCAATCGGAGCTGACCAGGTCATTACATGTGAAAATTTTTTAAAAAAGTCTGAGAGAAGGTGTAGGTTCTGATGCACTATTGCGAGGTTTTTTTGCAGAATTACATCTTTATTTTGAAGAGCAAGTGTTGCAAGAAATTCTGATGGTGCAGATGAACAAATCGTAGTATAATCTTTCATCGCCAGAAACCGTCTGATAACCTCCTTGTCATGGGTTGCAATCCACCCGATTCGAAGCCCTGCAAGACCAAATGCCTTGGACATAACACCAATGGAAATGTTCCTCGGGTGCTCATCTGCTGCTGCTGAAAGCTGAAGTTCTCTGGCGTGCTCAAGTCCACGATATACTTCATCTGATATGAGCCGGATTGAAGTCTCGCGTATGATCTTATTCAGATCATTCCACTCCCCATGAGTAAAGAGATGTCCTGTTGGATTATGCGGAGAGTTTACAACAATTGCTTTCGTATCAGGTCGGATGAGTCTTTTTAACTCTTCAATGTCAGATACCCACCCTGAACCGTTCTCTTTTAATTCCCATCGCGATACCGCACAACCAATTGCATTTGCAACTTCATACAATGACTGATATGCCGGGGCCTGGACAATGACATGATCACCGGGAGAGAGAAGAATATTCATAAGAAGGAAAATTGCTTCTTCAGCTCCTGCAGAGACAACAATCTGGTCAGAATTGAGGGAGGTATAGAGGTTTGCTATCTCCTTCCGGAGTGCAGGATTTCCTTGTGACTCGGTATAACCAAGCCCAAGATTATTAAATTCTTCATCCGCTCCAGGTTTAAGTGATAATAGTTCTCGTATTGTCATCGTTTCACTATCTGATGTACAAAGAAGAAATGGAGCTGAAAATTCATGGAGTGCAAGATAACGTTCAAGTTGAAATTCAGAAATTTTCATAAAAGAGTATTAAACCCTGTTAGCAATAGGATTTATCACATGATCCTGGGTGGGCCTGCCCGGATTTAACCATTTCTGAAAAAAATCGAACTATCCTTTAATCCTGACATAAACAAAGGTTATGCAGACAAAGATTGTTAAACAGATAATCAAAAAGAAAATGACCGGGCTGGTCATGGATTGGCCCATGAGAATGGCATGAATTGCTGCGATGATTATCGCCGGATAAACCAGCATATGGATATATTTCCACTGTTTTTTGATTGTCATTCGAAAAAGACCGGCAAGAAAAGCTGCATAAAATAATAGAATTGCGGTTCTTCCTCCTGTAGCAAAAAAAGAATCCCAGGAAGAGATATCTGGAATGAATACCCGGAAGTCATGGGCAATGTATGCAAACAAAACCGGGTGCATTGTTACAAATACAAGACCGGCAATCACAAAGTAATGATGAATTTTTAAAAATGGTTTCCCTAAATGCGATTTGACCTTTCTTTTCAAAAGATTCAGGGTTATTCCTATTGACAGTGATATAAATCCCCAAAGGGCAGCAATCCGTAAGAGCGTATACAAACTCCAGCTCGTTTCCTGACCTGATATGATAAACAGGGGAATCAGAAAGAGAATACATATTCCGGTATACACAAGAAGATGATGCAATCGCCCTCTCATGCATTATACTTGTTTTAAAACCATAAGATTCATGTGTCTTGATTTTTCAATGAAGATTTATGAGATGAGATCTCACACGGTATTGGAATTATTGAAATGAGAAACTGGACAGGAACAGATCTAATTAGTTTTTACCAGGTATTACACGATACATATGGTCACCAACACTGGTGGCCGTCAGACTCGGCATTTGAAACCATAATTGGCGCAATATTAGCCCAAAATGTATCCTGGAATGGTGCCTTTCAGGCAGTCTGTGCATTATCAGAGGCACATTTGTTAGATCCTCACTCATTGTATAATGCTGGCCCGTCACTTATCGCTCCTTTGATCCGTTCATCCAGATACTACAATCAAAAAGCCAATAAAATAATGAATTTCCTGGAGTGGTTTCTAAGTTCCTGTAAAGGTGAGATAGCAAAGATGATGGCTATCCCAACAGAAAGGGCTAGAGATGAACTTTTGACAATATCAGGATTTGGACCTGAAACTGTTGATTCTATTCTCCTGTATGCACTTGAAAAACCGATATTCGTTGTTGATGCCTATACTCGCCGGATTGGATCACGTCAGGGATGGTTTAAACAGACAGCAACCTATGCACAGATGCAGGAATACTTCATGGATCGCCTCTCTCCGGATGTCGCTTTGTATAATGATTTTCATGCTCAGATAGTCAACCTAGGAAATAAGGTCTGCAAAAAAAATCCGCTCTGTGATACCTGCCCAGTTCGGATAGGTTCTGGTCTTCCTGGATGTATACATGGAAAAAACCAACAGACTATCCAATCTCCGGAGATAATATGAGTGAGTACCTTGCAGTCCTGGCAATTGTTCCTGCTCTTCGACATACGAAACAAATTTTTTGGCCCATAAAAACAGGGCAGATCCTTCGTCTCCTAATCATCTCATTTTTCATTGGTGCCTGGATAACAAGCCCGATACCCCAGGATTATTCATATGCTGGCATTCCATCTCTTTCAGCACTTACCGGGACTGATGTGATATCTGAAGAAACCGGACGGATTTCCATAGTAATGACAGGGATACTCTTTATCCTGCTTGTGTATGCCTTACTCAGCTCAATTTTCCAATTTATCTTTGTCGATTATCTCTCTGCAGAAACATTACGAATTTTGCCTTCATTAAAGATGCGGATCGGAATGGGATTAAGGCTAATGACTTTTTATCTTAGTATTATTCTCATCATCGGTCTATGTGCAGTGGGTGCAATAATTGGAATTGCAATGCCAGTTCTTATTGAGAATCCTGATAATCAGACCATGTTTTTTGTTGCACTGATATACACCCTTACCGGGCTTTTGATATTGATACTTCCGGTGTGGGTACTCACCATTATAACAACCGACTTTGTTGTTCCGGTTATGATGGTGCATTTATGTGGGATTATTCAGGGCTGGACCATCCTGCTCCGTGAATTTTCAGGAAGATGGGACGAAGTGGGTATTTACCTCCTGATAAAGATTAGTATCGATTTAATCGTAGGGATAATACTTGGAGTAATGCTTGTGCTGGTAATGCATCTGTTGGGATTTCCTGTAATGCTAATTATTCCCGGTCTATCTACATCCACCGGATATTCATTATTCGAAGTCATGATCCCGTTTCTTATAATGGCTGTAATCACTCTATTCGTTATGACACCAGTGGTTACCTTTCTTCGATATTATGCTCTCGTTTTTTTGGAATTACTCTCTGAAACCTATGCATTACTTCCTGAAGTATACCAATGCGGGAGATGATACGTTACATGCCTATCTATCTTGGAAGAAAGCAGAACATCTGGATCGGATCAAACCAGCAGATCAATGGAGCAATTATGATAATAAGCAGGCAAATGCCAAGAAAAACGATATCTGCAGATAACAAGGGTTTATCTCGAATATATATATAACTGTCCCGTCCATATCCGCGGCAAAGCATACTGGCATATGTCCTCTCTCCCTGCTCAAGTGACCGTATAAACATCGAACCCATCATATAACCCATGTTCACAATCCGGTATCTATATGGCAAGCGGTGATCAAAAGGATCAAAAAGACGGGTTTTTAAGGCATCTGTTACTCGTCTGTAGATGATTCCAAACACAAACAAGTACCTGATCATCATTCCGAGGGCCAGGATGAGTTCTGGAGGAACTTTTAATCTTCCTGCCGCTTCGAGAAGATCCTGTAGGGAAGAGGTTGAAGATAAAAGAACAATAAAAGAGTAGCATACAAGAAATTTGATCAATAATATTGAAGCGAATTCAACCGATTCTGAAAAAATCGTAACTCCAAAGGGTAGTTCGATGATTGGGTGGTATTCTGTATAGTACCGGTTCTTAAAAAAAATTTGAAAGCCGCATAGCATAAAGCCAAATGGTAAAGCGAGCAGAAGTCTTCGGAAATATACCATCGGAGAGAGTCTTGAAAGAGCCCAGAGTACCAAAAACAGACCAAATAATATTGCTGCAACTTCGTATACAATAAGAGAATATGGGACTGCAACAAGGCCAACAATAGCAGCACAACATACGATGATTTTTACCCGTGCATCCAGGGAATGTATGACACTTTTTTGGGATGTTACCTGTTCAAGATCAAATAAATCCTCGATCATGACATCTTTCCAAATGCTTTCAAAAATGCTTGTTCTGCTTGTTGGTATGTATACCCCATATCTATTGGAATACCCTGGGACTGGAGTGATGTGATGAGTTTTGGGAGAACAGGGATGTCCAGACGAACACTTGCAAGGAGTTCGGGCTGTGAAAAAATCTCCGGAACTGTCCCTTCAGCAACAAAAGTTCCAGCATTCATAACATATATGTAATCAGCAAGTTCTGCTACAAGTGATATGCTGTGAGTCGAAAAAATAACCGTCATCCCATATTGAACAGAAAAATTTTTTATGAACTTTACAATATCTCTAACTCCCTGGGGATCTAGCCCTGCAGTTGGTTCATCAAGTACCAGAACCTGTGGTTCCATGGCTATGATGCCAGCAATTGCGACACGCTTTTTTTCACCACCTGAAAGATGATGAGGGACTCTAGTCCGGTAGTCAAGCAGACCGACAGTACTTAATGCTTCATGAACCCGGTGCTTCACTGCTTCTTCATCCAGTCCCATATTGGTCGGTCCAAATGCTACATCCTGTTCAACCGTAGGAGAAAAAATCTGATCATCAGGATTTTGAAATACAAGCCCAACTGTCCTTCTGACTTCCCTGATATTCTCTTTTGTTATTGGCTCTCCTCTGATCAGGACTTTTCCGGTTGTTGGCTTTAAGACACCATTAAAATGCTTAAACAGGGTACTTTTTCCAGCACCATTCGGTCCAATTATTGCAATCCTGGTATTTCGGGGAGCAATAAAGGAAATATTTTTTAGAGCATCAATGTTGCCCTTATATGTATGACCTAACTGTTGCGTCTCGATAATATGCATGAAGGTATCTCCTGTCTGGAGTCATCAGAGTGATGGACCAGAATGGAATCGATGATATGCAGGAGTACCCATTACAGTTCTTTTAATAAAATATTACTGAAACAATATTCGTAATAAAATAACGCACAAAAAAGAAAAAGGGGATTATTTTTCACTATTCAGATTATGTTCCTTCTTTACTTACTCTCAAAATGTAAGAAGCGCCCATCACAACCAGGAGAGTAATGAATATACCTGCGATAATAGCAACAATACCTCCTGATAATCCCATGTCCTCACCAAGTGAATAATCTGGCATTGGAGATTCATAGGAAAATGAACCGGTCCCTATTACTTCAGGATCTCCTTCCTCTGGTGACTGTCCGGTCAGATCCTTTTGTCCGGATACAACAAGAGCAGTACTTTCTAGTCCGTCCGGATCTCCGGATGCAAAAAATACCGCAACAATTCCAATAGCCAGAGCAAGAAGTATACCAACCAGAATAAAGGTCTTATTGTTCATCATGCTGAAGCAACTCCAATGGACGAATCAACCAGATCAGGACGGGCCATTGCCAGTACATAGATGATTACAGCAGTAACAACGCCCTCTATTACGCCGATAATTGCGTGGTATATACCCATTGCAACAAGTCCAGGGACAAGGGGGAATGTTCCGGCAATTGACATCTCAACCGCACATGCAAGAGCAGGAACAAGACAGGCCAACCATGCAGCAACAGCACTTGAGATGTATCCATTCTTTAAAATTTTTTGTAATCCCTGGAATGAATAATACCCGACAAATCCTCCAATGACTCCCATATTCAGAATATTCGCACCCATAACTGTAATCCCCCCGTCTCCAAAAATAAATCCCTGGATAATGAGGACAAGGGTCAGGATAAAAACGGCTGCAAATGGTGATCCAAGAACGATTGCCGCAAGTGCCCCCCCAACGAGATGCCCACTGGTTCCCATTGATACCGGAAGATTAAAACTCTGAAGAGCAAAAATTCCAGCTGCAAGAACTGCAATCAATGGGATTTTATCTTCATTTAACTCTGAACGGGCCCACTTGATCGCTAATGCTAGGAACACTAATGCAATAATCCAATACACTGCTGCTTGTGGGAGAGGAATAAATGCGTCTGGTATGTGCATATCTACACCATCCTACTATTTGTACAAATATTATTAAGATGTTACGAATTGAAGATTTTGTATAAATTATAATGAAAAATCTTGCGAGGGTAACAAAGAATTTTCAATTTAAGTTTTTCACGATTTATATTCTAAATGACTCTTTATGGAAAGTATACCCTCTTTATTTCACCAATGATACTCATGAGAAGAACTAAAACCAACACGAGATACATTTTTTTTAAAAGAAAACATAAACCGAAGGAAATTTTTACAATTTTTGGAATCTTAAAGGTCTAAAATCTCTCCGGTTTTCAACACCCGGTTCATGTATCTGTTTACCCTGATGGAATTCTTTCATGTGAGTAAACCACAAATATAGTATAAGTATGAGATTTGTTCAAGCAGTACCGTTCCTGCTTTTCACATTCATTATCATCACATGTATTCTGCCGGTTCAGGCTGTTCCCCCTCTTCCAGCGGAATTTTATGGAAATGTTTTAATTGATGGCAAACCTGCGCCTGCAGGGACAATAATCGCAGCATTTCTCCAGGATATATCAAAAGGATCCATTGTTACAGAAATTGACGGATTTTATGGCGGTCCTGGACTGTTTGATCCACGATTAAAAGTAAATGTTTCCGAAGAGGAATTCCAGTCTGGAAATCTGCTTATCAGTTTTCAGATAAACGGCGTCCCAGCATCTCAAACAGTAGTATATGAACCCGGAACATCTCAGCAATTTGATCTATTCACTGGAGGTACTTCCCTAGGTGAGAATATATATGCAGGTCAGACTCCGATACCTGCCCAGACACAGCCTCCTGTTAACACTATGCAACCTGGAGAAAATTACACTGAACCTCCACGATCTGAACCATCTGATTCAGATCCCACAATCCGGTATGGGCTGGAAACTGAAGAAAACTTCAAATCTGACGATGGGATGGCAAAAGTTACATTTGAGAAAGATACACTTTTATTTTCTCCATCCGGAGAATTTTTGCAGAATGTAAATATTTCATCACGAACGATTGCAGATCTACCTCCGATAGACACAAACCAGTCACTATCTTTCTCAGGTTATGCGTATGAAATATTTCCAGAACGGACGTACTTTAATCCTGAAGGAAAAATTTCATTCCAAATCCCTCTTGAGAAGATATCTGATCTACTGGCATTAAATCCTCAAATCCATAAGTTCAATCCCCAGACTGCTACCTGGGATTCTGTCCGAACCAGTTCAAATCAGTTTACCGGAGAGATAAGTGGAACAATTTATGAAGCAGCAATATACGGGCTATTCATCGAAAGCCAAAAAGCATTTGCTTCACCTACACCAACTGAAATAAATTCTGTTCCTGCCACCATCCCCCCGATAGCTGGTCAACCACCTGCCACAATACAGCAACAATACCCACTACCACCAGCACCTCCATCTGCCGGAATCGCATATGAGCCTGTTTATCCCTCGCCTGAATCGATGATGGACCTGGCCCAGGTGGGAGTAACACCAGAACCCACCGTGCAAATTGAACCGGTGCAGACTGAAACTCTCTATGGAGTAGAACCAGTTTCAACAGAACCTGCCATATATTCTCAGGAAATTACTCAAGTTCCCGTTCAGGGTACATCTCCAATCACTGCCGGACCCACCATTATTGACTCTCTAAAAAAGGCGATGTCTAGTCCGGTTGGACTTGGCGTCGGTCTTGTCCTGTTGATCCTTCTTATTAACGCAATAGTATATGCTATCTACACCCGATGGTGGCTGGTTCGAAACCCATGAACACGAGAAAAGCGTACACGGCAGCAACAGTTATTAGGGACATTCAACGGGGAAGGCCTGAAAAGGCACTCAAATCCCTTGAAAAACTCTTCCGGGACTCCCCAGACAATCCTGCGCTCTGGAACCTGAAAGGAATAGCGTTAGGAATGCTTGGGGAGCATGAAGAATCCCTTGGATGTTATGAACGGGTTCTTGCATCAGATCCATCTCCAGCTGTTTACTGGAACAATAAAGGACTTGCTCTTCAAAACTTAGAAAGATACGCAGAAGCAGAAAAAATGTATCTGCAGGCATTGGAAAGGGAGCCTGAGTCTTTAGAAGCGAGATATAACCTGGCAAACACTCTTCAGTCATTAGGAAGATACGAAGAAGCACTTATCTATTATGAAAAGGTTTTGGATTTCCGCCCAGATCATATTCTGACCATGTTGAACATGGGTAATGCTCTTGCAGCATTAAAACAGTATGACAGAGCAATTGCTACTTACCTAGAAATTTTAGAGATCTGTCCGGAATATCCTGATGCTGCATATAACATCGGGCATACCTATGAAGAACAAGGAAACCAGATTCAAGCTGCTGATTGGTATAGGCGTACCTTGGCGATTGATCCGAATTACCATCATGCAAAAGAGCAACTTACGCAACTAAAAGGATAAAATCAGGGGGAGGGTATGTGTGAAAGAACATGCATATAGACATCCTTGCAATGCTCAAGCATATGAATCGGGACACATTCATTGACTGCGTGAAGACGTGATAGATCACCTGGACCATAATTAACAACTTCTGCTCCAATTTCCCGTAGGTGACGAGCATCACTTGCTGCTTGTGTAACACCGGGCTTCGCCTTTTTTCCATGCACAGCCAAAATACCTGCACAAACAAGATCACAGAGCATTCCTGGACGGCTGAGTGTGGGTTTTGCAACATCCATAACATCAACCTGAGTTTCAGAAAGATGAGTCTGGATATCCCGAATCAAGGAGTCAACATCACAACCCCATGGAATCCGCATGTCAAGATCCAGCAGGCATTTTTGGGCTATGACATTCATACGCTCTCCGCCGGAGATTATTCCTGGATTGTATGATACCCGGCTCAGAATAGCAGTTGATTGCTCTTGTGTTATTGACAGCAGGGCAGAGAGTGATTGCGTAGTATTTTCAATTACTTCACGGACCAGGGGATCATCAAGCCATCTTCGTGAATGAATATTCTCACAATACTCGAGGAATGAGCATGCCTGAACTATTGCAGAATTACCAAGAACCGGATGCAAAGAAGCATGCCCTGCATCTCCGGTAAACGTGATATGAAGTCTGAGTACCCCTTTTTCGCCAATTACCGGTGAGAGTTCCGGAGTGGGTTCTGCAATCAGACATGCTTTTGGACGAAGAAGACGTTTCTGTACAAGATATTCCATGCCAAAATCCCCATTTCCCTCTTCATCACAGACAAAAGCCAGATCAACTGGTGGATCAATACCTCTGTCAATTACCTCTGCAAGGGCACTCAAAAGGGCAGCAACTCCTCCTTTCATGTCAGTAGAGCCTCTCCCATAGACACAGGTCTCATCAATGAATCCAGAGTAGGGAGGATTGATCCAGCCATCATCAAGTGCTGGAACAACATCAACATGCCCACATAAAAGAAAATGGTTTTGAATATCTTTGGAGAGAAGGTTCGATTTTCGCCCCTGACTGACAACTTTCGTATCTACTCCTATACCTGAACAAATCTCCTGCAGGTAAGAGATCACCTCATCTGTATATCCTGGAGGATTCTCTGACCGAATTTTCACTAGTTCAGAACAGAGACGAGTTACATCCATTCCAGATCTCCACAGTTACCGCTGATTCATATACTGCGTATACAACTGTGCCATGTTTGATCCATTGTAAATGGAAGCAAGGTATGCTTTATCAAATATTTCATCAATCATGACCCTGAACACAGCAGGAGGTGTAGGTTTTTTGTCATTGGGATCCAGGACAATCCGAAAGGATCGGTATGATGCCATATCATTTGGATCATGGATTTTCTGAAGAAACAGAGGAAACTTTTCATACTCACCAGGATGGTTTTCCAAAAGCCAGTTCATAAATCCATCAAAACATGAAAGTCTATCCTGCATGGATTGATCTTTTCTATATTTGAGGTACTCACGAGACAAAAGATTCCGGGGTGAATCTGCATTATATGCGAAGAGGGAAATTGAATAATCCAGATGCGCCATAGCATCAAAAAACCAGAAACTCAGGTCCGGATGAAAATCGGACATGTTTTCCAGTATCAGCGATTTGTCATAAAAGGTTTCAAGAACCTTTTCATACTCATTATTCTCAAGCATGATCACAAGATTAGCGTTCTAGACATAACCATTTCCGCATTATCATTTATTGTATGGTTCACGCTTTTTTGCAGCGGTCTGAAAGAGTTTTAAGAGTTCTTCGCCTCGTTTACCCCTGATATCAACTAGATTATCATCTCTAAGCAGACAGGGTTTGAGTTTTCCATCTGAGGTGACCCGCATTCGTGTGCAATGATTGCAAAAATCAGAATTGTGCCATGGACGGACAAATTCTATCTCTGCACCTTCATAACAATATTTTTTCCGGTGATGCATTCTTCGGGTTATTACTTTGCGCGAATGCATGGCGATTTTTTCTTCCAGTTCAGCAAGGTCAGCATGAAGAGGGCACCCTCCCAGATCCATGAGCTCAATAATCTGCAGAATGAGTTGGCGATCACCGGAAACGAGGTGAATGAAATCGTCAATTTCACCTTCATTGATCCCTTTTAAAAGAACCATGTTTATCTTGATTGGAGTGAGCCCTGCATTCCGTGCAGCCTCAATACCTTCAAGCACATCAGACAATAATCCGGTTCCAGTGATTGCCCGGTAAGTGTCAGGATTCAGTGAATCAAGGCTTATATTCACCCTCGATAATCCTGCAGCCCGAAGATCAGACGCCATCGATCCAAGAAGGGTTCCGTTTGTAGTCATGGATGATTCAATCCCCGCCGGAACTGCTTTGATAATGTCAACAATATCGTTCCTGAGAAGAGGTTCGCCACCTGTGAACTTTATTGACCGTATTCCAAGAACATTCGCAATATCAAGAATCGCCTTAATATCCTCAAGAGAAAGGGGATTTTCTGGTTTAGTCTCTCCTTCCCGGTGACAATATACACAGCGGAGATTACATCCCGAATTTACAGAGATTCTCAGATTCGAAATAGGCCGGCCAAACGTATCATGCAGATCCATCTGACGAAAACTCCTCCGGATTAGGCTGATTACCAATGAAATTCTTTGCTATGATATACATTTCAGTACTTCCCTTGCGGGTGGTCTGTGCCTTGTATGTTCTGACGGAGTAGAAATCCAGTTTGATCTGGTTGTAGAGCCAGCTGAAATCCTCACCCTGAAATGATTTCATGATCATATTCCCTCCCTGTTTGAGAACCAGACGTGCAACATTAAGGGCCTGGCTGTTCAGTTCAATGGCTCTGGCCTGATCTAGTGACCGCTGACCGGAAAGTTTTGGTGAGGCATCACACACAATGCCATTCACTTCAGGCATCAACTTTCTTATTCTGGCGAGAATCGCCGGATCAGTAAAATCTCCGGTGATGGTTATGACACCTTCCATAGGAGTGATGGGATTTAAGTCAACTCCGACGATAACTCCTTTTGTTAACTCACGCAAAACCTGCAGCCAGCTTCCTGGTGCGGCTCCAAGGTCAAGTATGTTATCATCAGGACGAATAACCGGATTTCTGCGAATTATTTCCTTCAGCTTCATCGCTGCCCGCGAGCGATACCCAGATTGTTTAGCTTTAAGATATGTTTTATCTTTACCCCATTGTGAACCCATAAAATTTATCGACCTGATAGTTCCTCAATTATATGCGAACCCGGCACATATATCTGTGTCAAATCACAACCTGAATGCATAGGGAGCGCAGATGCTGAAAGCAACAATCAGTGCAGATATATTCAGGGATACCGTTGATGCCCTCTCTGCTCTGGTAACTGAATGCAGACTTCATTTTTCTGATACCGAAGCTTGGGTAAGGGCTGTTGATACTGCCAATGTGGCAATGATCATCTTAACCTTAAAAAAAGAAGCATTCAGCCAGTTCGAGGCAACAACCGGAGAGATTGGATTAGATATCGCAAAACTGAAAAATACATACTCCATGATGGGTAAGGCAAGTGAAATTCGCCTTGAACATCCAGAAGGAGCAAATAAAATTGAAGTTACCTTTGAAGGATACCATTATTCAATCACACTCCTTGACCCAAATACCATTAAGAAGGATCCGAATGCGCCAGGCATTCAGCTTCCGGGGCAGGTAACCATCGCAGGTGCAGAACTCTATAATGTTATCAAGTCTGCATCTATCGTGTCAGACAAGATATGGTTCTCGATCGAACCCGAAAATAAAGAGTTTGTTCTTTATGCAGAAGGAGATTCAGATAACATCAGAAGATCCTTTTCTGCCGGAGAAGTAATTGCGTCAAACTGGGAATCTGCAAAATCATTGTTTTCAATTGATTACCTCAAAGATATGGGAAAAGTGATGAGTCATGCTGAGAAAGTCACGATTGACATCGGTATAGACCATCCGGCAAAATTCTCCTTTGAGATTGCAGGTGGCAACGGACAAGTTGAATATCTGCTTGCACCCCGGATTGAGGCTGACTAAATGTATGGTCACCCTTGATCGCAAAGATCTGGCAAAATATCCTTTTTTAAAAGAGTCTCAGTCGTATATTGGGACGATTAGTAGTTCACTTGAGCAATATCTTCAGTCACCGGGGGGAAAACATGCCATCAAAGAAGCCAGCACTACGATGCAGTGTGCGCTATCCTTCAACGGAAGAGAGTTACCCCCCCTGCCAGATATCCCTCCGGATGCTGAATCAATAACGAATATTATTGCTTCCTACCCGGTAAGCCGGATTATAGTATCATGCGCACAGGACCGGGTTCTCATCGATCGCTTGGTCAGATACCAGTCATGGCTGGTTTTTGCATTTCTCCAGGATGAATCCTCATATGTAAAACGATTCATTAGAAAGTCAATCGGGCTGCCGGAAACCGGAACTGAAATTTCTGTGACTGACTATATACCGGTGGCTTCCAGGATGCAGGAAGAACGATGGCGACTGATAAACAGGGTTGTAATCAGAGGTAAGGTCAGGGTTGCTCCTTTAGAGTATGACGAGATTGTCAGGGAGCGACTGAGATATGTAATGGCGAGAAATCTGCCTATCAAGGTTCCTTCATCAATTTGTGAACTCTTGCAACCGGAAGTCGACAATATAAAAACAGAATGGCAGAAACATATTCTTGAAGAATTCGGAAAGGTAGAGGAATCAGCGTTTCCACCTTGTATGCAGGCCATTCTGGGAGCAATTGCAGGTCAGGGTCATCTGACGCATATGGCACGATTTGCCATATCTGCATTTCTTCATAACATCGGAATGGAGAATACCCGTATCATTGAGTTATATGGAAATGTTCAAAATTTTGATCTTCGAAAGACGATGTACCAGGTTGAGCATATTTCTGGAAGGGGAGGTACAAGTACTGAATATATCTCCCCACAATGTGCCACTATGCGAACACATGGAATTTGTATTCACCCAGACAGTCTTTGTCAGAAGATCAATCATCCATTAACATATTACAAGCAAAAAAAACGGGAAATTTCAAAGAAAAACTTAAAAAGTACATCCGAACAGAAAGGATCCCGGCAGATTTTGGACAAAGCAGGTACAAAAAAGAGTGAATCAGGCGGAGACTCCTCTAATCAAATACCCTCCCGCGCTGATGGTGGCAACAAAGATGAGCAGGGCACCTAAATATCCAATTTCACCAGGAAGGACTGCCGGTAGAAGGAGAATAACCACAAGAAACACTATGAGACTTCCGACTCCGACTATGGCATCAAGCATCCATCGTTTCATATCTTGAATATTATGAGTCATACCGCTGGTTAAGATTTATGGGATGAATAAAATTTGATCACCTCTCTCTGGGGACACATGAAAGAATCATACAAAAATAAAATCAGACAAGAACTCTGTCGTGCGGTAGCACGATTAATCGATGATGTTAGTCCAGAACTCATACCTGATGATGGTATGGAGTTAGTATATGCAATCCCGGCGGCACGAACTCCTGAAGATGTCGGTTCATGCACTCTGTTCCCTGGCCTAAATCATATAAATATGGATAATATCGAATTTGGACGATTTTCAGCCATGACATCCGGCATTCTCACTGCCATCAGGTTTGCTCCAGAGATACGATGCGCTGGTTCAATAAAAAATATCGACTCACTGACCTGGATAACTGATGAAATGCTTTTTGAAACATCTACCTGCGATGCCGGGGCAATACCTCCTGGTGTATCAACCATGGACTGGGCAGTTGCATTCTGCAGCGAACAGGAAACAGGAGTTCCTGACATTTTATTTATAAAAAATAGTCTAACCAAGGTTCAGGAAGCCCGGATATTTGGAGAAAATCCGGGATCCGTTGCAACAAATCTTATTAAGATATCACAGCGCATTATTGATGCAACTCACTGAGAGAGATATATCATGGGAATTAAACCGACTTATATCAAGAAAATCGGGACAGAACTTCTTGAGTTCCACGAAGAGAAGTTTTCTAACGACTTTGAAGAAAACAAAAAAGCGGTAGCAGGCGCAACAAATGTTCCGAGCAAGCGGGTTAGAAACAGAGTTGCCGGATACATCACAAGAAAGATAAATACTGGGAAATTCAAAAAATAATCCTCATGTTTGAGGGTGTTTTCCCCGCATTGATTACTCCTTTTCAAAGAAATCATGGACGGAATCTGGACCTTGATGGTCTTCGTTCCAACATAGCGCACCTTGTTGCCGCAGGGGTTCATGGCGTTGTTCCCTGTGGTTCAACTGGTGAATCTGCAACTCTTTCTTTTGCTGAACATGAACAGGTAGTAGAAGTTACTATTGATGAGGCAGGTGGAAAAGTTCCGGTTCTTGCCGGAACCGGTTCTAACAATACATCAGAAGCACTTCGGTTCACAAGGGCTGCGAAGGATGCAGGGGCAGACGGCGTGCTGGTTATCAGTCCATATTATAACAAGCCGAACCGTTCTGGCCTTGTCAAACATTACACAGCCCTTGCAGACTGTGATATCCCTGTAGTTGTCTATAATGTCCCAGGAAGAACCGGACAAAATGTTACACCTGATGTAATCGCTGAACTGGCAAAGCATCCAAACATCGTCGGCGTCAAGGAAGCAAGTGGCGATGTTGGCCAGATTTCGTCCATAATTGAACTCACAAAAGACGAGGATTTTTCTGTTATCTCTGGAGATGACAATCTTACCCTCCCAATTCTAGCTTTAGGAGGAAAGGGAGTCATATCAGTAGCGGCGAATCTCTACCCAAAACCGATGATTGAGATGTACGATGCAATCCAGAACGGGGACTATCAGACTGCACGTGATATTCATTATACCTATTCACTCCTTTTCCGGTCGATGTTTATAGAATCCAATCCAATTCCGGTAAAGAAAGCAGCTGAACTCTTAGGAATGGCTGCCGGACCACTTCGGCTGCCCCTTGATGAAGCATCAGAGCAGACAACAGCAAAATTGAAAGAGGTATTGTCCAGATATGATTAAAGTAGTAATTTGTGGTGCATTCGGTCGGATGGGGACCACCATTGGAGGCATTGTATCCAAAGAACCGGATATGCAGTTGGTCGGAGGAGTTGACATAAAAACAGGAACTTTTTTTGATGCTCCAGTCGTCTCATCCGAAGAATTCTCCGGATTGTTAACCTCAACAAAACCAGATGTTGTTATTGATTTTACCATTGCCGCAGCAGCTGCTAAAAATGTCCCCATAGCTGCGCTTGCCGGGTCTGCCATTATTCTTGGTACAACTGGTCTTACTTCAGAGCAGCGGAAGGGAATAGATGATGCAATAGCAAAAGGAAATGTTCCGGCTGTAATATCAACGAACTATTCAATCGGTATGAACATACTCTGGACACTTATCAGAGACGCTGCAGGTAAACTGAGTGATTATGACATCGAACTCACTGAAGCACACCACCGGTACAAAAAAGATGCGCCGAGTGGAACTGCAAAAACGATCCTGCAGATTCTTCAGGAAGAGATAGGACCCCGGGAAGAGATCTACGGGCGCGAAGGTATGACAGAGAGAAGTTCCGAGATCGGAGTGCATGTCATCCGCGGAGGAGATATTGTGGGTGACCATGCCGTTATGTTTTCAAGTAACTATGAAACGGTGACTCTTTCGCACCGGGCATATGACCGGGCCGTTTTCGCAGAAGGAGCGGTACGGGCAACACGGTGGATTGTAGGGAAAAAACCAGGAATTTATGGAATGAAAGACGTCCTAAATCTTTCATGACCTTTTCGAAACCTATTTTTAACTATTTCACCAAGATTTTGAGGAGATATCAATGACTGCAATTGTTGATAAAAATAAATGTACCGGGTGTGAAACCTGTGTTGATGAATGTCCAGCTGCGGCAATCACCATGGAAAATGAGAAGGCAGTAGTGAATAATGACCTCTGTGTAGACTGTGGTTCCTGTGTGGATGTCTGTCCCGCAGAAGCTATCACCATGGAATAAAATCCTCCTTTTTAATTACTGGTTCAGATATATATACGTGGTATGGTTAGTGTTGGAGTCCTCGGCGCAACCGGCGCTGTGGGCCAGCGTTTTGTCCAGCTCCTGGCTGATCACCCGTATTTTGACCTTACGGTTCTGACAGCCTCTGAGCGGAGTGCTGGGAAAAAGTATCGCGATGCGGTCAACTGGAGGTTGGATCTGCCACTTCCGGAATCTGTTGGAGACATCACCGTAACAGACACCCGGATTGAAAGTCTCAAAAATGTTGATATTGTATTTTCAGCCCTGCCTGCTGATCTGGCAACAAAAATTGAGATTGATTGTGCGAAAGCAGGTGTCGGTGTCTGCAGTAATGCCAGTTCTCACCGGATGTCACCTGATGTTCCGCTTGTAGTTCCTGAAATCAATGCAGATCATCTGCGCATGATAGAGTTACAACGGGATTCAGGTACTGATGGATTCATTGTAACAAATCCCAACTGCTCTACCATCATGCTTACAGTCTCACTGGCGCCAATCAGAAACTTTCACTTTACCGACCTCCGGGTAGCGACTATGCAGGCGATCTCCGGGGCAGGTTTTGAAGGAATTCCTGGAATGTCTATCTTTGATAATGTGATCCCTTATATTGGGGGAGAAGAGGAGAAGATGGAACGTGAGACTTTAAAGATCATGGGAACTTTTGATGGGAGTGAAGTCATCAACGCTCCATTCACCGTAAGTGCAAGTTGTAATCGCGTTCCGGTTATTGACGGCCATTCAATGGCAATCTGGATTGATATTAAAGAATCGGTGGAAGAAGTAGCAAAGGCATTCCGGAATTGGAAATGTCCACTCAAGGATCTGCCAACTTTACCTGAGAAATCCGTTGATTTCATGATCCAGCAAGATCGTCCTCAGCCACGTCTCGACCGCATGAAAGGGAAAGGAATGACCGTATCGGTGGGAAGGCTTAGACCTGGAATCCGATACATTGCTATGGGACACAATACCATACGAGGTGCTGCCGGAGCCTCGGTGCTGAATGCCGAACTGATCTGCGACCGCGGGTACCTGTAAATCATATGGGTAGCATGCAGGACGACAACACCGTTTTTGTGGGAAATAAACCAGTCATGAACTATGTTCTGGCGGTTGTCACCCAGTTTAACAACGGAGCAGAAGAAGTAACCGTAAAAGCCAGGGGAAAGGCAATATCCCGGGCAGTGGATACCACAGAAATAGCGCTGAACAGGTTTTTACTGGATGTGGAGAAAAAATCCATCTTCACATCTACTGAAGAGGTAGACACGGAAAGTGGTAAAACCCATGTCTCTTCAATAGAAATCACCTTAATCTCCAGAAAATAATCCCAGTCAAATTTTCTCTCTGACAAAAGAATTTAAACATCTTCTGTTAAACCTTTTAAGAATGAAGTTCGGTCTGGTGATGCTGATCGGGTGTGTCCTGATCCTGGTGTCCCAGTCATATGCCGCGGAAACAGAACCTGAAGGATATCTCCAGATCAAATCTGTTTCGATATCATTGATGCCCGGGTATGCAGATGTTCATGTAGAATATGTGCTGGAAGATGCATTCAGGCTAATTGCATTTATGTTTGGGGAAAATGATATCAAGTCCAGGCTTCTGCAAAAACTTGCGTTCTCCAATGTCTCCATTATCTCAATGAACTACACTGCTGCAGACCTGAAGGTGTATGATGTACAGCCGGTTTATGGCGACGGACTCTACTGGTTCCCTGCACACACATTTGGATGTGAAATTCCAAAAGTCGTGATTAGCACCAATCTATCTCGTGAAATGTATGAGAATGTCAGTTCTCTGGAAAATGGAGTTGTGTATTACTAAAATACATAAAAAAAACCATGGCTGCTGATTTCATCAGTTTCTCACTTTTTGCACTCTCATCTATCCTGATAGTTGTAAATCCACTCGGGGCACTGCTTGTCTATAATTCTATTACAGAATTTATGGACTCAAAGGATAAACGCCGGGTCGCAGCTTACGGGTGTCGGATAGCTGGGCTAGTTCTCATATTTTTTACCTTGTTAGGATCAACGCTTCTTTCTCTGTTTGGTATCACCATAAGCGCATTCACTATTGCCGGAGGCGTCCTGCTTTTTGGTATTGGTATGGAAATGGTCTATGCACGGACATCACGGGCAAAAGTAACTGCGACTGAAAAATATGAGAGCATCGATGCAGATGATATTTCATCAATGCCACTTGCATTTCCAATGATATCAGGACCAGGAACAATAACCACAGTCATTGTTCTCTCTAAAGATGCTCCCATACTGTCACAACCGATAGAACTGGGTATCATTCTGGGATCAGTAATCCTGACTTTGATAATCACCTACCTGGTGCTTGTCTCATCTGAGCAGATAACGAAGCGTGTTGGACAGCGTGAATACCGGGTAGTAAACCGGTTGATGGGTATTATGTTGATGGCAATAGCTGTTCAGTTTATCATCAACGGAATCTCACAAGCTTTTCCGATGTTAACCGGGACAGGAATTACCTGAAAAAATTTTTTACGCAGTCTCTTCCATCGCTGCATAACATTGCCGGAAGAGCTCCCTGGTTTCCAGAGCTTCATCACGGTTCACTTTCTGGATAGCAAATCCTACATGAACCAGAACAAAATCTCCAACAGCGACATCCACCAGATCAATCCGTATATCCTGCCTGAGGCTGCCAAAGTCTACAAGAGCGGTATTATCGTTGCGGATTTCTATTATTTCAGCGGGTATTGCGATGCACATGTCGATTAATCCTCGTGCCCGGAGGTATACAGTCCGGGTGATAATGATAGTTTTGTAATCCGATTCCTATATACCTGTGTGAAGGATATTCACTGATACGACATGCAGCAAAAAAGGAAATTTTCTAAACCCAAGGTTGTCATCAGCAGATGTATAGAGCATGATCCGGTCAGATATAACGGAGATATGATATCCAGTCCGGAGGTTGCTGCGATGAAATCAGTAATAGAATTTATTCCAGTCTGTCCTGAAGTTGAAATTGGACTTGGGATTCCGAGAAGCAGTATCAGGATAGTCCGGACATCTAAAGGAGATCGACTCATCCAACCGACAACCGAAAGAGATCTGACAGATGTTATGAATGCATTTTCAGATTCATTCTTTGATTCTTTGTCAGGAGTTGACGGATTTATCCTTAAAAACAAATCTCCAACTTCAGGGATTTCAAATGTTAATATCTACCCCACGAGCGGGAAATCACACCCTATTGAAAAAGGCCCTGGCTTTTTTGGTGGGAAAGTACTAATCAGGTATCTTCATTACCCGATAGAAGATGAAGGGCGGATCCGAAACCAGCGAATACGTGAACATTTTCTTACCCGGATTTTCATGCTCTCTGACCTTCGAAAAGCTGAAAACACCGGGACCATCAAATCCCTGGTGCAATTTCATACAGACAATAAACTATTACTGACGTCATATAGTCAGGCAAAACTCAAATTGCTCGGACAGATTGTTGCCAATCCTGATAAAAATAATCCAGAGAATACCTTTGTAGATTATCGAAATATTCTCCTTCAGGCAACACGACTCCCTCCCCACTTTACCGCCCAAATAAATGTCCTGCTTCATGCGATTGGATATTTAAGCAAAGAATTAAACCATGAAGAAAAATCATATTTCCTAGATCAGATAGAGGCATATCGCCGCGGTGTTCTTCCTCTCACTGCTCTTCGCATCATGCTCCAAACATGGCTTATAACACATCCTTCAGAGTATCTGAAAAATCAGACCTGGTTTGCCCCTTACCCGGATGTACTCGGAACATTGCCCCCAGAGGAGATTGAACGGGGACGGGAGATGTATTAAAAAAAGTTTTCACATCCAATTACATTGTCTGGACCGTAAACGTGCAGTTCGATGAAAAAGAAACAGTATCTCCATCTTTTATCTCATACCATTTATCCGCTGAAATCTTCTTTCCCAGGATATACGTGCCATTTGTTGAGTTTTCGTCACGGATGAGCCATTTGCCATTGAAATATTTGAATGTTGCATGCTGGCGGGAGACACCATTATATTGTTGTAGAAGTGTTCTGCCAACAGCATCTCTGCCAACTGTATCTCCGTGATGTACGGTGATCGTCACACCGGGGGACATTGATAGCGTCAGAGGTGTTACTTCCCTGATGGTTCGTCCTTCCTCAAATCCGAGATTCGCAAACCTCCTGTCAGGAGGTTTTTTAACGATTCCCTTTCCATCCATTTGCCGGATTGTTTTTCTTTCAACCGGTTTTTTACCTGAAATATCTGAGAAACACCGCATACAGATCATTTCAGTGGCAGGATTCGCCATCCCACAGGTATCGCAAATTTTTTGAAGCACCATGATAGTATTCCTGGCATCACACCCTGGAGAGGGTAACCTCCCATCCTGATTCACTATCTGAGATATGAGATATTATTACTTTTTCATTCGGTTCAAATCTCTCTTCAATCAACTGTTTTGAGAGAGGGCTTACCAACATCTCTTCAAGCCGTTGATTGATACTTATTCCCCCACGAAAGAGATTCTGGCAACAATAATTTTCAACATTCGTTCTGACTTCAGGGCTCAATGTTACCATGAGATGATATTTAGCATATATCTTTTTTAAGACATCATTCAACATTGAATCTAGAATCCTCTTTGCCGCTTTATCCTTTATACCTCTAAAGATTATAGTATTGCCTCGAACTAACTGGGAAAAATCAAAACTCATGTGTTCTTCAAAAAATTGTGCAATGATTTCAGAAGCCATCTGCTCTTTTGTCTGATATTCTTTGATAGTCTCTTCTGTCACTTTTCCTTGTTTATATGCATCAGGACAACATCCATGCAGCCGGATAGTACATATAACCAGGCAGCCCGAAAAATCAATGATGGTTCCATCTTCTGTCTGTAATTCACCTTCTCGAATAATCAGATTCAAAAGGTGCATTACTTTCCTGGATGCTGATTCAATGTTATCAAAGACCACGATTGAATAGGGATTACGTCGGACTTTTGCAAGAACACTGCCATTCTCAATTGAAGCATTCACGAGAAAGTGCTTCCCTGCATCATTATCCTGATAATCACTCATGTTTACCATTATCAAATCACCAGCTGTCCCTAGGAGAAGATCTTTTAGTGCATGGATAAGGGCAGTTTTGCCAACTCCCTCGTGACCCGCAAGAATGAAAAAACCTCGTGGTTGGGAATATTTTTGAGAATGAATCGTGTGAGTCAGACCAAGATAGGACTGGCTTAAAAGACTACATATTCGTTTTATTGCATGAGTCTGTCCAAAAACACGATTATTCAAGAACTCTTCGGCACCTTCTACCAGTTTATTATGTACTGTCTTCCAAAAATTTTCAGATGGTCCACAGGTATACTGCACTACTGCTTCTGGAAGATCTGATACTGATATAACATCACGTCTGACAAGTGAGATGAGAGATATCAGTTCATTTGCCTGAAAATTGTGTGTCTTATTTATAAGGAGTGATAGTGACTCTTCCTTCTCGTTATCACCTAAAGACTCAAATAATGGCAGGTTTTTTGTCAAGGACTCAAGGAGCACCCTTCGTGAATGAAAATTTGGTTTTGGAACAATTATCTCTCGGAATTTAGTGTTATCATGGATATACCATGAAGGGAGGGGAGCATCCCGGCTATGTATCCAGATAATAAGATTAAACCTGGGATATGAACTGCCGGCTAACAAACGAGGCTCTGCATCCTGACAGAGAGAGAAAAGATGATACAGGAATGTATCAGATGAAACGAATTCGTCCCATGGTCGTGATACCTGATTTAATATGATTGCAGAATATGCAGTCCGGTTTTCCACACTTTTCCTGATAATTTCAATGGTTCTTTCAAGTGAAGGTGGCTCCGTTTTTTCTGCCGATAAGACATCTCCAAGCACTGCATGAATGGTGTCAGGATCCCCATGCATATGCGAAAATCCTACAAAAGGCTCGAAGGTTAAAATGATATCATATCCTTCTCTGACCAGGATAGTCCGAATGTAATCTTTTAGACGCAGAGTCGTAATTATGCCATCAAGGTCCACCGGATACACGTCAAGTATGTTTCCGGTGAAAGAAAACTGTGGAGTAACTGAAAGAAACCTGACAAACTCCATACTCCATTTTGGAAGATTACTCATATAGGCTCCAATAAAATATTCCGGATAATCCTAACTCCTGATGGCAATGAAAAATTGCGACAGTTAATAGTGATACTTATAATTACCTGGCATTTAAACCTTCATAAAATTTTTCAAAAAGCAAAAAAATGAAGTGAATATCTCTTTCAATGAGTTTTTATACCCGTAATTGACTGCATTTTGAGAGCCCATGAATTCTCCGGATCAATTGTTAGAATTTTCGAAAGCCACTGCTTTGCTTCAGTCTTAATCCCCCTTTTCAGAGAGATATAGGCTTTTATCCGTAATGCTTCAACGATGGTTTCATCTTTTTCAAGCACCTTTGAAATGCAGGTATTTGCCTCACCATATTTTCCCATCTTGAGAAGACACCTGGCAGCTTTTACACAGCCCATATAATTATCCGGATGGTTTTCACAGATGAGATCAAAACATATAAATGCTTCTTCAATTCGATCAATAGCGTAGAGAGAGTCCCCTTTATGCAATAGGGCTTTCACATTCCCTGGATATGTTTTCAGTATGGTATCACATATCTCGATTGTTTCCCAGTACCTTTTTTGTTTAAAATATATTCGCGCCAATCCAATCCGCGGAAGTGGCTGGACAAAATGCTGTTCTGGAACTTCGTTGTACTTCTCTTCAGCAACAGAAAGGTTTCTACTTTCTTCAGATTGTTCTCCCAAAATCCATGTCATCAGGGGATCGTCGGCAGTATGGATCGAACGATGGGAAAAACAAAACTCTGCTTCATGGCTGCGTTTTATTTTCAGAAGGCTCAGTCCTCTCATAGCCCAACCATGAGCACCCATTTTATCCATCTCGATGATTCGTTCAGAGAGTGAAAGAGTGAGAGAAAAGTTATCTTCCTCATAGAATTGGAGGTATTTTTTCTTCCAGAAGGTGATGGTTTCATTCCATGGATCTGAAGAGATGAAGATGAGGTTTTTTTCATATTCACGAGTCAATGAAGAATAGAATCTGAAACGCTGAATTCCTACCCTTTTATTAAAAAGAAGAGTTAAAACACGGATATCCAGATTGTAAGCTTTCTTGAGAAGCATTTTTCCGGTTTTTGGATCCTGCAATTCTTCAAACGCTGATGCAAGTGCTACGAGGAGATCAGGTTCTATGACCTGAGCAGATAATGCATGATTTGCCGCGGTTATCATATCTTTTTTACACTCTTCAGCATCTGATTTCGCAGATAACCGGATAAAATTGTGATAGATAGATATAATTGAGATTACTGACTTTGCACTCCATTCAGTAGGAATTCCTGCAACCTCTCGTTCATGGAGAATCTTTGCATACTGGAAGAGACGTTTTCTCTCGTTCGTCCCACGTGGGTTACTTTTAATTCAGGTAAAAAGACGTGTGAAAAAAATACTTTTTACTTCCTGCTTAGTAATATCAAGGAACCTGTTATACATCGCCTCAATATCACCAGATAACAGAAGTGAAAGTATTTTTTCTTCATATTCATCCTGTTCTCGGTTTAAAGAACGACCCAGGAACCAGACAAGGTTCGTGATATCGATTACTTTTCCATACAGGGTAAAAGGAATATCCTTGTTTAATTCAGCAGCGATGTATACGAGTCGTTCATCTTCGTCTGGACAGGTTTCATTATATTTCGAGATTATGACGGCTTTGTTATACTGTTCGGTTGCCTCAAGCCACCTGAGTAGATACCCCCGCCCAATGTGGCGTTTTGCATCTTCCCATGAGGCTGGATCGCCGATGAATGCATACATCAGATCATGCAGGCTATAATAATTCTCATCATGGAACTCGTATGGTTTTGATATTCCCTGTCGTCCGATATGCTCCTCTTCATAAAATACCGGGATATTTCGCTTCCCTGAAAGCCATAAAGAAACTTCACGTTTTCCCCATCGCTTTTTTGGATTTCGCGTCAGAAGGCCTTTTAGCAAAATGAGGCGATCCGGGTGTATCTGCTCAGAAAGAACAATTCCTCGTGAAGCCAGGGTTGAGAGAATAAGATTATGATTCAGTCCCTCGAATGGGTGTTTTTTTTCTGTTATCTCAAGTGCGATAATCCCAAGAGCCCAATAATCTGATTCGCGTCCTACAACATTACCTAGTTGTTCCGGCGCCCAGTACATCGGGGTTCCTTTCGTGCTGGTAATGTGCCGTGATAACTCAGTGTCAAGCAGGGTAGAAATACCAAAGTCAGTAAGAATAAGATTTAATGGGCATAACTCTCGAATTAATATATTTGAAGGTTTTAAATCAAGATGCAAAACATTATTTTTGTGCAGGGTGTCCAGACCAAATGCAATCTCTTCAATTATAGATTTAAATGTGGCATTACTAATTGATTGTTTTTGAACGAGATCGCGAAGAGAACCATACCGAGCATATTCTAAAATCTCGTACCATCGTTCCGATTCTTCATCAAATCCATAGTCAATAATCTTAATCAGATTTTTTGGATTACGTAAAGAAATGTGGCTGACCTGATCTAAGACATCAATTTTGGGTTCAATACCAAGTCGATAATGTTTTAGAATATAATAGATCCTGTCTTTTTGAATGAGCCATATATCTGCTTCTCCTCCGGTAGCAGGAAATTGTTTGATAATTCGGTAGGATCTAAAAAAACGTTGTTCGTCTGATGATATAACCTCATGATGAACCGGTTTTGATGGTTCTGTATGATCCTTTAGACCGTCCCGTAATGTTGTTCCTCTTTTATCAGGATGGTCCATTTCTTTTGGGATCATACAACACTGTGGATACCATGTATGGGATCGGATAAGAATTAAGGTATGTGCTAAGAAATGTAGTCATCAGTAAGGAGATCAAACCGCGTTACCTGATGGATCGGCACTTCTTCCGGGTTTTTTCGAAGACGTTCAATTAACACAATGTTCTCATCTTTTAGTTCATTGGTGAGAGAATCAAAATCAACACTCCAGGCTTTGGAAGATGTGACATCATTCTCTTGGATAAGATCAGGATCAAATTCATTCATATCAAGCCCATCGACAACTCTCACCATTCTGAAGACGAGTTCATCTAGCGGATTTATTGAAATCATCACTGAATAATGAGGAAGAGGAGTTCCTATCTCGATACTGGCTTTTCGAAATGCATCACGGAGATGGTTCATTTTTTTCAGATGAACCCGATACCCCATTACCTGAAGATGATTGTTTAGAGCCATAATTACACGATCCCACTCATCATCAGATAGCGATTTTCTTTTTTTCTGGAGAAAATATGTATCGTATTGTCTTCTGATAACAGCGAGTTCACGGAGTTCAGGGAAGGGATCATGAAAGAGGATCATGGCTGCATCAAGTAAAGCTCCGGCATCTGGATCAACCGAAAGAGATTGAATCATCTCATCAAGCTCCTGCCGTATTACTGTTTTTTCAGGGATTTTTTCTTTGAGCAGTCCATATTCAAGCTGTAGATTATCTCGCTGTAATGCTAATCGTTCGGACGGAAGATCTTTATCCACTGGCTCATAATCATCGTCTTCTGTATTATCATAATCTAAAAACCTGATCCGTCCATGAAAAAAATCCGCTTCAAGGACTAAAAGATCTTTTGATGCTTCTTTTGTTATAAGGACTTTATTTAGACTTGTTTCAATATCGGATTTTTTTAAATCGCCCATATCTGTATGTTCAAATCCAGATATCTGGTGTGAAAATGCAGAGATACGGGTATCTATCTCTATTAATTGTGTTTCCTGAAGGTTGACATCACCATGATCGAAAATCTTGGAAATCTCTTTTGTGAAAGAATGAATTATCTCCAGATCCTGCATAGAAACTTGTTTTAACTCTAGTGAAGCAAGCTCCTTTTTTAGCTCATTTATCCGGTTGTGTATAAGCGGACGCTTCTGTCTGCTGGTATGATAAAGAAGTGCAAGTTCATGTATGAGTGTTTTATATTGTAGTATCCTGTCGGATAATGATTCTACATCTGATATCCTCATTACTTTTTGAGAAAAAGCAACATATTGCTGATTTTCCACACTCATGAGGTGCTCGTCAGATAGACCAGAAAGGTATCGTTGTATCTCATTCAGATATGTCTCTTCCATGAGTTTAATCTCATGTTCTTCTAAAAGAATCTGAACTAGCACTGTTTTGAACCGCTCTGCTTTTCTAAATAGTGATTCCATCGCCTTTCGAGCAGAATCTGGTGTTTTCCAGGTTATTGGATCTTTTTTTAGAAAAGATTCTCCCCTTTTTATAAGGTCATCATATAATCTGGTGATCTTTGGAGTTTTTTGAGTGAGCGAATCATATCTCCTGCTCACACCCGATAGTAAATCCTGAACCCTTTTTTCAATCCATGAAAATGACTGCCCAGTATCATCATCAGAATGAACCAGGCTGACTTCAACAACAATCAGAGAACTCATTATGACTGACTTTGTGTGGTTGAGAGAAGGATAGCCGTAACATTGTCTGATGCCTGGCGGGCAAGGGCGGCAACCAGAACCTTCTCGCAGAATGCATATCCGGGATACTTCTCAAATATCATCTCCAGTTCATCCTGTGAGAAACATTCCCATATCCCATCAGAACATATGAAAAAAAGATCCTGATCCCGAAGAGAAATTGATTTAAACCAGACATGGATAGAATCTTTTATTCCGTCGCCAGAAATAGAGGATGTAACGATATTTTTCCGTGGGTGATACCGCATCTCATCCTCGGTAATTACTCCTTCTTCAAGAAGATGCTGAACAACAGAATGATCCTTCGTTATCCGTTCAAAGAATTTTCCATTAATCCTATATACCCTGCAATCCCCGATATTAAAAATGAGTGCTTTATCATCATGAATAATAAGCCCTGCAAGAGTACAGCCAAGATTTGATGCTTCTGGAAATTTTTCCACGTACATTTCCAGTTGTTCTTTCGCTCCATATGCAACAGAAGAGAAGGTCTCTTCATCAGTTATTTCCGAGAAATGATCTCGAAGATGGGTCAGGATAACTTGACTTGCCACTTCACCCTTTTGTTCCCCTCCGATACCATCTGCAACACAAAAGATTGCATGTGTAACATCTCCATGAAATGATTCAGGAATTTTCATGGATAGATTGGATATGAGCGTGTTTAAAACCAACAACCCATCTTCGTTATTTGACCTGGTTCCTCCTTTATTGGTGAAAAAGGAGGCATCAATCCGCTGTTTTATTGTATGCATACCCTATATGAGCATCGCGTTTGAAAGAGATATATCCTACCTCTCTACTCATTTAATAAACTACCACCGATTATTTAGAAAATGGTCGCTAAAAAACTGAATGCTCTGAAAAAAAAAGAAAAATTATGGTTTATGAGGGATATGAAGAACTTCTTCTTCAATCTTTTCAACCCCGTGAACTATCTGATCAATGAAGGATAATATTGCTGGCATCACCACAATCGCTCCAATCAATGAAAATGCAAGAGCGATGATCGTTGTCAGGCCAAAATTACTGATGATTGGAAAGGTAGCAAAGAGTAATGCTGAAAATCCAAAGAACGTAGCAAGCCCTGAAACCAGAATAGCAGATCCAATCTTTCTGACACTATTTTTAATCGCTTCAATAGGATCAGGGGTAACCTCCCGCTCTTCAAGGTACCGTTCCATCACAAGAATTGTCCACTCCGCAGCAATACCAATAGTCATGGACCCAAGACATGCTGTCATAGGATTATAATCAATCCCAAATATGTACATTGCAACGCCGTTCCATCCAACAATGGCAATAATCGGAACAATTGGAGAAACAGCATTTACATTCCGGTATACAACAATCAGAAAGACGACGATAAACAGGAATCCCAGGTAGATCATAAGTTCCTTACTGTCAACAAGCTCCGGTACAAGGGTAGAGAAGAGTTCAAATGAACCCGTAATATGAGCCTGAACCCCTGGTGGGGGCGTGATAAAGACAAGATCCCCTTCAATCTGCTTCTTTATACTTGTCATCTGGTCGGTCTCGAGATCAACCGTCGAGATCTGAATGACAGTTTCCATCCTGCCATTGACAAATTGTTCCTTCTGAGTATCCGGAATTTTATCTAAAACAGTGTTTAATTCACTCTGTGTCCGGGGCATTACTCCATCATTATAGAGTAAAATATAATCCACAATGCTTGAAACACCAATTATTTTAGACTTGGTCTCTTTTTCAAACTCAGAGAATGTTTGTATCCATTGAATGGTATCAAGCGAGAGAACATCTGACCCGGTAATAAGAAGAGGAATTGATGTCGTAGATCCCAATACGCGGGTTACCTTCTCCATATTCACTTTTGCAGGCATATCTGACGGCACAAAGGTATTTTCATCAGTACTGACCGGTATCATCGTATCAGCCTGAATACCTATGATTGCAACGAATAATACCACCATCAGAATGGGAACAGGGCGTTTTGCTATCCAGACCGCTGTCTTTGAAAGTCCATTATCAATAGTATCTGCCATCTTTGAGGTTCCATGGCCTTTTGGTTTATATTGAATAAGTACTGCGATGAGAGGGATGCCAACTAATGATGTCAGATAACAGAACATAACTCCGATAATGCTAACCAGGCCAAATCCCTGAATCATCGGAACCGGAGAGACATACATGGCTGCAAATCCGATTGCTGTTGCAAACATGGCATACATAACTGCTGGCCCAGTCTTGGTTATGGTTGTTGTTATGGCTTCAGAGAGTGGATGATCTCTTACTTCTTCTTCAAGTCGCGAGTGAATCTGAATCGCATAGTCTATACCAAGACCTAATAGGACTGGAAATGCAGCCATCACAGTCATACTGATCTGAATACCAAAAAGACCCATGAATCCGAAGGTCAGCAAAAGACCAACTGCTACCATCAGAATAGGTAAAAACCGGTGGTTGACATAACTAAAGAGAAGACTGAGCACGATAACCATGAGAATGAGAGCTGCACCGATGAGGATTCCCATTGATTTGCTCATCTCCTGCTTCATCTGTTGTTGAAATGCAGCCTGACCGGAAATATGAATAGAAACACCAGGAGGTATACTGGTACTGTCAATGAATGATTGGATATTATTCAGAGCAACTGTCTTCCGGTCATCTGAAAGACCTGGCTGAAGAGTTATCTGAACAAGGGTCATAAGCTGGGATGGAACCAGTTTACTCAGGATGGTGTCTGGAATTTTTGATTTGACCTCTTTTATTTCCTGTGAAGATGATGGAATCGTTCCATTATGAAGAGGTTTTATCACATCAACAATACTGGTTACAGAATTAACATACTGGAGGTGTTGTAAAGACGGAGTTATGGTATTCAGATAATTCAAAACCTGTGGGCTTGTTGAATCATCACATTCCAAGATCAGGATCACCGATTCTTTCTCAAAAGTATCGGTATAATGTTCCAACATAATCCCCCGTGGAGATGTTATGTCAGTATAAGTAGCGTTCCCCGTGGCCATTGACAGCATCGTCATCCCAAAAAGGGACACAACCATCATCATCAGGACTACCTTTGATACAAGTCCTGGTTTGTGAACTATCAGATTTGCCAGACCAGAAAAAATAGAATTCATAAGGTTACACCCTTATTTCGTCGGCATGGCCTTCCGATTCGTATATACGTAATATCCGGCCCCAAGAATTATCATGAGCAGTACAGCTATGACAATGGGATTTCCTAGCAGGGCTCCAATTCCATCTTTCTCTACAATTGTCACAGGTATTTTAATGGTATCAGATATCTGACTGTCATCCAGAGCGTCCCGGTATTTTACTTCTGAGTCAAGACCATATGATTTGACTGTAGCATCACTTCCAACAGATACCTTAAAGTGTGCAATCCCGGTCTCTCCTGGTTTGAGGTCTCCAATATATGCAAGATCATCGTCACTGGTGAATGGATCCACTGCACTTAATCTGGCTTCTGCGCCAAACACTGGAACAGATCCATCATTCCTGTATGCAACCTCGAGAATAACTTTTTGTCCAGGTCTAATCTCTGCTGGAGGATTGGTTATGGTGAATGTTACTTTAGATCCAACCGGAATGCCAAACTTTTGAACGGGAGTATCAACGGTTTCTCCATCTGCATTCTCATAGGTAACGAGCAGGCTCAGGGGATATTGTTGGGGCTCAGCATCTTCTGATACCGAAACCTTAAACTTTGCCTGCATGGTATCATCCGGATTAAATTCTCCCAAAAACACATTACTGTCTACCGGAATGATCGGAGAATTTTCATCACGAACCATTTTAGCAACTGCTTTTTTACCTGCATCTGTACCGGTGTTTTTTAAAGTCAGTGTAATATAACCAGAGCTTCCAGCACTGATGCTATCTGATTGAATATCAACAATGTCAAGATTAATTGCAGATTTCACTACAAAAGGTAGGATTTTTTCGTCTTTCTTGTTGATATACCGATAAACTATGCTATCGGTTCCAACCTGTTCTGAATTTCCAAGATAGGTGTAGTCAAGAACAATCGGTACATTATATGTTCCGGCTCGTGCCTCATCAGGAATCCGAATCTCAAAAGTTGCCGGAACACTTTCTGAGCTATCAACGTCACCAATCATTTGTGAATCGGATTTTACAAGGATCGGACAGTCTCCTGGATGAAGCGTTACGGTAACCATCTTTGCCGTACTTGGATTGTCATCTGTTTCAACAATTCCTGACTGCACAAATTTCATCTGATTTAATCCGGAGTTCTGGACCATAACCGTTAAAGGAACAGATGTACCTGGAGTAAATTCATTATTTCCTTCTATACTGACAGAAAGATCCGGAGATCCTGACATGTATTTTGTTCCTGCTAAAACAGGGGTTGTAATACATGCAGAGAGCACCATGAGAGTTGTCAAAATGAGTCCGAAGTTCCAGCCAATTGAAATACAAGTTCTTCCGGTCTTTTGATGTGAATCCGATAAAGATACCTGCTTTTCTGGTATCAATGAATGAGAATTATTTGTCATAGTGTTTGCCCCAACGTTCCAAAAATCAGGAGAACCGTTTTTATCCGGTTTTTCAAGGATTTTATCCAAATAACTCCTGACATCTCATCTCATTGCATGTTTTGTAGAAGGATGAACGATTGCTATGGGATGAGTTTTTGGTAGTCGGAATTAATGAATTTTTGAGACTACTCCTGTGAGATCTTTCCCAGATGTGCAGAGAATTTGCAGGTCAGACTCCTGAAGACCTGATATCAGGCATTTTAACTGTTTCCGAATTCGATTTCTGATGGATAGCAGTTTTTCCCGTCCTTTTTCAGAGATACTGACATTGATGACACGACGATCATGGGGGTTATAATGCCGTTCAACAAGATTTTCCTGGACAAGAGAATCTACAAGAGAAGTCATATAAGGCCTGGATATGTAAAGCATTTTTCCCAATGTTGACATGGGAAGCATAGGAGTGTTATGCAACTGGATTAGGAGGCGAAATTGTGCTACTTGTATTCCGGTTAACTCCTCGTACTCTGCCTTGAAGAGCTTTTCATGGTAAAATTCCATCAGATCTATCAGAACATCTAAGGCCTGATCCTGTGTAGTCTCATTCTTCATTCCGTTCTACATGAACATATATCTATTCAGTAAATAAATAGTTTTCTTGATGAACAATTATTTTATTGAATAGTGCATAAAAAGTATCACCCTCCAAAAAACAATTAAAAATCAATGAAACTTATTTTAGAAAAGAATAGAAAATACAGCAGAAAAACTACCGGATTAGGTATTTCTTATATACTTCAATAATCTGTGTCGCTGCCGATTCAAGCACATCAAGATCTGATTGCTTTATACGTTGGATCTGATTTCGAAGGTTTTCAGCCATAAGCACCCGTATCTCCCGTAATTTTTCACGTCCGGCATCAGTTATGGCAATATTTATAATTCGTCGATCATGGGGATCAGACAGACGCTGCACATACCCATCTTTGATGAGAGAATCAACAAGAACAGTCATGTATGGTTTTGAGATATACATCATCTTTCCAAGATTGGTCATACTTTCCATGGGAAACTGACAGAGATAATAAAGAAGCCGATACTGTGCCTCTTGTATACCTGATAAAAAGGGGCGGGTATTTCGAGTAAACTGATCAATTCCAATCTCCAATAGTTCAATCAGTTTTTCAGCAACCATCTCATGATTCTGGGTGGACATGTATCAATCTTCTGTATTTATTCATATTCTTCACCGATAATTCTTTTCGGAAAAACTAGATTTTTATAAAAGCTGATTCAGATTTCACTCCCTCTTTTAAGAACCTTCACTATCAGCGGAAAAGAATGGTTGAATTAAGAGAGCCAAAAACTACCTTTTTATAAAACAGAACGGATCATCAGCATGAAAATCACCGGACTGCCAGTATGCCCTGACCCGGCATCCTCCCCCGCAGAGGTCCAGGTATGAACAGGATCGGCACTTTCCGGTCAGATGTTCCTTTTTTTCTCTGAACATTTTCAGGACCGGATTTTCAGAGTCGTTCCAGAGTTTGGAGAAAGGGTATTCCCGTATTGAACCGATTCGAAACTCTGGTAATTGTGCAAACTGGCATGGATAGACGTCACCGGTCTCGGTCACATTTGCCACCCTTATACCAGCACTGCATCCTCCTTTCATGGAGGCAACAAGATTTTTTGCTTCAGGCAGATCCTCATAACCGGAATTTTCCATCCACTCAAGCAGATGTATTGCATCCTGCGGTCCGTCAACCGTCAGAAATTCCATAACCGATGATTCCGTTTTTTGTGCATACTGTTGCAATAGGTCAAGGGCAGCACATACCTCGTCTCTGGTCAGCTGGAGGGCATCATATGATGCAGCACCCCGTCCGGATGGAACCAGCCAGTATACACAGAACCTGCATGCTCCAATCTGAAGAGCAAGGTCAATCAGGTCACCGAGTTCATGCATATTCTCACCAGTCAGGGTGACTCTGACACCACACCTGATCCCAGCTTCCTGGCAATATGAAAATGCCCGGACTGATTTTTCAAAGGCTCCCGAATAATTTCTGAATCGGTCATGAGTCTCTGCCCGTGCCCCATCAAGTGAGATGCCTACATAGCCGATTCCGGATTCCTTGATCTTTTTCACAATCTCCGGAGTGATTAGAGTTCCATTTGTGCTGATAGCCGTTTTAATACCAATATCACGGGCATAGGATGCAAGTTCCCAGATGTCATCCCTCATCAGGGGTTCTCCACCGGTAAGCAGAAGAACCGGGACACGAAATTCCCTACAGTCATCAAGAAAGGATAATGCCTCTTTCGTTGACAACTCATCTTCCGTTCCCCGGTCTCTTCCTGATGCATTGTAACAGTGTTCACAGGAGAGGTTACATCTCCGGGTCAGGTTCCAGAAGACAACGGGCCGGAGAGTTGGAGAATAGGCAAGATATTCCGGCCTAATCTCATCAGTCTTCCCCTCTCCGGCCATCATAGAGCTGACGGTTCCTTTACCATGCAGACACTGAGTAATTCGGTTCATATCACACGCTCCAGGTCATCGACTCTGGTATGGGGAGTTCTTTTGTATTCATCTGTGCTGAAGAGGATAATATAGTCATGAAATCCGGTTTTTTCTGCAATCATTCTGATCTCCTGGATGACCTGTTCATGGGACCATCCGTGATGAACCGTATAGAGTGAATATTCCCATCTTCCGGGAACAATTGACCGTTGATAACAATGAGTAATACCGGGGAGTGCTGCAAGAGCTTTTCCTGCATTATCTGTTTCTTCCTCCGGGATTTTCCATCCGACCAGGGCATTTGCAATTATACCCACACTTCGCTGGTTTATCCGTGCCCTTATCCGCCTGATAACACCTGCCTGTTTGAGGTTTTCAATTCTTTGTATAACCTCTTCCCCGGTCATTCCAATTCGTTCTCCGATAATTGAATAGGGATGAGATTGTAGTGGGATTCCCTTTTCAAGTTCACGAAGAAGTATCTGATCAAAACTGTCCATGAAAGCCCCCGTGAAAATCAAGGAGTGGAAATGTTACATTTATTTTATACCGCTTTATGGTGATGAGGTTAAGATATGCATCAGGTGGTATTACAGTCTTTTCAAGGATCTCCCGAATTATCTCATCTATCCGGTCAGATGAGACAGCTGCAATAGTAAACCAGAGATTATACTCATGCTCCCGCCTGAAGTTATGGGATACCTCAGGGTACTCATTCACAACGGCTGCAATTTCAGTTATTCGTCTTTCTGGAACCCGGAGTGCTATAAGCGTCGATGCCATTTGAGCCCTTTTTCCTGATTCAAAGGTTGGAACAATCCCCCGGATAATCCCAGAATCTGCAAGGCGGTTTACCCTTTTTAGCACCTCTTCTCCAGACATTCCGACCGCTCTTCCGATTACTTCCCATGGATCAGGGACCAGAGGAAGGTCGTCCTGGAGGGTATCAAGTATCCGAAGGTCCATATCATCCAGAGTCATTTCTCATCCCCTTTGGCTGATAAGGACAGAGTGGATCTTCGGCACAAAGTTCTCCTTCGATATCCTTTGGCCTGACCAGACTTCCACAGCTCTGTACCATGGTGCCGTATTCAGAAAATGCCCTGGCCCGGCACCCACCACAGATGGTCTTATATTCACAGATCCCGCATTTTCCCTGGAGTCGGTTATAATCCCTGAGGGCCTGAAACACTTCGGATCCTGCCCAGAGTTCAGACAGGGGTGTTTCCCGGAGGTTGCCCGCAATGGCCGGAAGGTAGGGGCAGGGCGTCACATCCCCGTTTGCATAGATTCGACAATAGGTGATTCCTGCAAGACAGCCCCGTCCCCACCGGGGATGAGTAACTCCCAATTCTTCTGCAATCCGACGGAACTGGGGGATGCAGGTGGGGCGAAGTGAAATGGGATCATCTGCATACCCACGGATGATATACTTCAGCAGTTCCTCGTAGGTCCCATACCGTTCATAGTTCTCCTGCATTGACCGTCCAGTTGGAACCGGGATGAAGATCTGGTAAGTATGGACACCGAGTTCTTTTCCCATTGCCACAACACGGTCAAGCTCGAGGGGATCAGGTTCAATTATGGTCATATTAATCTGAACCCCGATCCCCTCCCCGACACAGGACCGGATGGCATTGACTGCCCTATTCCATGCTCCCGGAGATCCCCTGAACGAATCATGGACGACGGGATCTGCAGAGTCAATACTGAATGCAACACTGGAAATACCAGATTTCTTCAGGTTTTGAATGGTCTTATCATCAAAGAGATACCCGCTTGTTCCCATTGCCATCTTCAGGCCAAGGCCGGTTCCATACCGGGCTATCTCGAAGATATCTTCCCGCATCATCGGCTCTCCCCCGCTCAGTATTACAACCGGGTTTCCGGTCGCTTTAATCTGATCAAGGATACCAAATGCTTCAGTAGTTGAGAGCGGGTCTGACACATCACGAGTCCCGGCGTCAGAATAGCAATGTGGGCATTTGAGCGGACATCGGATGGTAAGGTTCCATGATATTATCCGGAGTTGTGGAGTGGTTGACTGACCCATTCGTGAGTATATGTCGACATACAGGTGTTTAATGAGTTGTTATTACTCCTCAACCTGATTACATTGGTAAAAACAAATGATTGGGTTACATTAGATGGTGGCCGGATGAGTGAATATATGGGTAGTTTTTATGGATGGACCCGTGACTTCAGCTGGAGGTAATCACTCATTATTGATATATTTATCATATTACTGAATAAATTCGGCCAAGGGATGCAATTCACGCTGCCTCTGCATATCATTACGGGGCGAAAGCATTTGTTTCTGATGATTCTGACTTTGATTGTATGAAAGAAATCCAGAGGGTGAACCTTCAAGATTATTCACAATAATACTTCATAACTGGTTTTCAAGGAGGCCAATTTATCTCAATTCACAAACTCACTCTTATCTTTCACGGAGCAGATGTTTTTGACTATGGCGATGCAGCCCGACTTATCTCATTAATTCACCCCCGATTATCACTCGTTGCCGGAGTCATGGCACGGACAGCAGCTGAAGAATCAGGACTTCCGGTACGATATGACGGAAGAAGACCAAGTGAAATCCTTGCTGAATACCCGTTAGATCAGGTAGTTCTCATTCACCGGGCAAAAACCAATGCTTCTGCTCACCGGTTCGGGTCTCTCATCCACTCCCACCTTAAAGATCGGGGGCTCATTCTTATCGATCCCGGAACCTGCCAGATATTATCCTGGGAACCTGGTGATCCCTCTCTCTCAACATGGCTGTCAGAGATAACCGGATATCCGGTCGTTTCTGGAAACTATCATGAGACCAGTCCTCCTGATACACGAGTTATCGGTGGCTGTCTTCCTGGTGAACCTGTCTTTGTAAACGGGATTATTATCGGGTATGCAACTGGTGAAGAAGCGATTATCTCTCTTCAGAATGGGACTATTCAGGCAGTATCCGGGATTGACCTCAAAGATCACGGAGTCGAAAAACTCGTACGGTTTGGATGCCCGGATGTATCGAAAGCCTGGTGCAAGAGTGGAAATATCAGGATATCACGACCAAAGAAAGGTACCCGAAACGTGCAAAAAGGACATGTCGTCGTCATTGATCACGCTGCCATGTCCTGTTTTCGAGCGTTTAATCCAGAAATATGTGGCCTGGTCACTATTGGAGATGATACAACCTCAATCTGTGGTCATATCGGGTGTTTCCGGGGTATTCCGGTTCTTGGGATCACCGATGGGGATATTGATGGGATTGTGCCGGAAGGATATGCACCAGGCAGTGTGGTCTTGCAGGCTGTCAGGGAGCGGGATGACGACCTGGGAATTGAAATTGCCGGAAAAGTTCCGAATGAACCGGTGGATTGGGATACATGGGTAGAAAAGATTATTCAGGAACTTGGGGACCGGGTACGGGTGGTGCATCGGGAACCTCATGATAAATGACTTATTTCGTTTCACCATATAAAGAAAAAGATATGCCGGGAAGAATACTTTGAAAAGATAGGGACATATTAGAATCTACTAAAGATTCATGAAATTCATACATACTTACATGAATGTGGTAGAGATATACTTCAAAACCTGATTTGAATACATGAAAAAAAATAATGAAATAAAAATTCCTCTTGATGTGATTTTTCTCCTGGCTTGTGGTGTAATGATGTTTGTCCTTGGTATAGTGTTATTATTCGTGGCAAGAGGATTTTTCCCCCATTATCAACATGGAATATATGGTCTTTTTCTCATAATCTGTGGCTTGCATTTGCAAATATTGGGGAAAACACCAGTTAGGCATACTTTGAGAACTTGGCCGGTACTAGCTTTTGGTATTATCGTTACAATCATAGGCTTGGTATCAATTTTTGTCCCCGGGATACTAGGTGATATTCCTAAGATACTTGTAATAATCCTTTACGGAGCAGGAGGAATTTTACTGCTTTTGAATATTTTTCTTTCAAATGATATGTATCAATTATGGAAAACACATGGAAAGAAGGTATACACCCACCTGATCTACAGTTATGCAACAGTCTACATTTTTACATCTTTCATAGTAATAACGACAATAATCCAGATATTTTTAGAAATTATTCATATAGAATTATTTGCAGCCTTCTTTCTTTTATTTAGCATTAATCTCTTCTATCTTGCATATAATCTGCAAAAACCAGGGCAAATATCCACTGAATCTACAATACCAATTTCCCATTCGTGTATGTCGCTGAGAACAGTAATGGAGATGCAGTACGGATTTTTTATGCTCGTGAGTGGGTCTCTGTTGGTTCTAAAATCTATAGGATTAATACCATTCGCCTATGGTGCCCAGATGGGTACGCTGGTACTTTTGTTGGGTGTTCAAGCACTGGTCGTCGGTGATATGCTCACATTACAATTCGATCGAAACTGGCTAATTATCTTAATTGGGATTATATTTGTTTCATTCGGCACCATTACGATCATAGTTCCAGATATTTTTATAATCTATCTGGCTCTTTTCATATCGCTTTTTAATATAATGGGGGGCTTTTACCTGCTCTATCGCCTCCTCAGACCAAGATCAAAGTCAGAAAAAGAATTATATAAACCAGAGGGTAATGATATCCTTATATTAATCTTTTTAGTATTTCTCGCAATTCTTACAGGCATCCTTATGATCCTTATCGGAATGTCATTACTCATTTTTGACCAGATGCCGGTCCTTAATTTTGCAATTATTCTCGCATTTTTTGGGCTGACATTGTTTGTCCTTTTTTATGTTAGATCAATAGCAGAGAAAAAACAACTAATTGGTTAAAATATGGATATTATCACTCTTTATCGAAAATACAAGGTTTAGAGAGATACTGTCTCTTAATAAATGTCCATCGTTTCATTTGTTAATCCAGGAAAAGTATGGAAAAGGGTTAAAAATCCATACAATATTTCTTTACCTTTTTCGAATATTTAACTCGGCTTTCGAGTTATTGGGATAAGGGCCTATCTGGTGTATTGATACTAAATAGGAATACATAATAACTTACACATGAATATGGTAGTATGTTAAGGGAAAAACCAGTTCTAATCTTATTTATCTGTTCTTTTCTAATTATAAGCAGCCCTGTATCTTCTTCAGGCATTCCCTTTACCGGAAATCATACCTTTGATAATCTTCAGGAACTTATCGCTGACATACCTGATGATTCAGCATACCTGACCGACTATCAGCAGGGAATCAACAAAACACTCTCTGATGTCTCCTCGTCATTAACTCTGGGAAAAACCGCCCTCAAAGCCTCAAATGCATCTGAAGCAGAGCGTCAGTTCTCCTTTGTGATCCAGAAATCCCCCTCGTCTGTTCCTGCATGGAAAGGGCTCTTTGTATCGCTTGTTCTGCAGGAAAAGTACGATGAATTGTTCAATAAAACACAAGAACGAATCAACCTGTCACCCTATGATGACTGGGTCTGGATTGAACGGGGAAGGGTCGAACAGGAGAAGAACAAAATCCCCGAATCATTACAATCCTTCAACAAAGCCCTTGCCCTGAATTCAAAGAACGTGTTTGCCCATTATTACTCAGCATGGAGTCATCAGGCATTAAAGCAGAATCAGAATGCAATTAAGGCCTTTGAAAAGGTGAAAGTACTCTCTCCTCAGTATGGCGGAGTTGATGGAAATATCGGATTTTTATATCTGGGAATGAACGAATACGAAAAAGCACTCCCCTATCTTGAAAATGCCCTGGTTTGGTACCCTGATTGGGCAGAAGCACGGCGATCAAAAGCCATGATTCTCTACCATCTGGGTGAGAAAGAAGATGCATTAGCGGCATTTGATGAGGCCATCAGCCTGAATCCTGAATATTCCAATACCTATCTCTCTAAAGCTGAAGCGCTCAGGGATATGGAGCGGTACACAGAAGCACTCGTCCCGGTAGAAACCGGTCTTTCGTTTGAGAAGAATAATACTGATCTCCTGATGATGAAAGGGGACATTCTCATGGACTTAAACAGGTTTGATGAGGCACATGGGATTTTTGAGAACGTCACTACGATCTATGAGATGGATCCAGACCGGAAAAACAATGTATTTAACGGACTCTACTCCTGGTGGGCACGGGGTTATAGCAAAGAACAACTTGGGGAAACCGTGGAAGCGAAATCAACATATTCCAGAGCATTAACTGAGTTAGAGCCTTATATGAACTCCCAGAGTTCCGGAGACCAATGGCATCTGAAGAGTAAGATCCTGACCGGCCTTGGTGAATATCTCCAGGCTGAGGTTGCAGAGAAGAAGGCATTGGAACTTGGATATAACAAACAATATTATCTTTAAATCTCCTCTGGTTTTTTCTGATTGGGAAATCATACGCCCTATCGCGAATAACCAGGAACAGAGTCCATCTGGATAATGAAGGGAATATCTATGCAAACGGCTATATTACCAAGGTTGGGAAAGAGACCTCCTTATTTGTGAAGATTCATGGAGATGATACGTAGGTAATAATCATTCGAGACAGAAAAGGAAGTTGTGGATGGTTTTCTCCTTGGGTTTATTTAAGGGGTAATTCTCTAGCTTTTCGTTTTTTCTTTGGCCTGCTGAAGGAAGACCGGGGCGAGATAATGATCCGGGTCTATCTCTAATGCCCGATTACATTCTTTTATTGCCTCGTCATATCTCCCCATTTCAATCAGAGCTGAAGCAATATTGACAATGGTGTCTGCATTATCCGGAAAAGTGCGGAGGACGTGATTATAGGCATCAATGGCTTTTTCATGCTGACCAAGTTCGAGGAGGGTATTTCCCGTTATAGTCCAGATTCTTGCATCTTCAGGCCCCACCTCCAGTGCCTTGTCAAACGCTGCGATTGCCTGATCTAGTTTTCCCTGTTCTTTCAATGCATATCCTTTATTGTACCATGCATCAAGATCACCACGGTATGCCATAGGTACTGGTACCTCGGATTGTGTAATAAAAATAGTGTTTTGATAAATGGGCTGGAAATTGATGTAAACGAAGGACCTTAATAAGGGAATTCTAACGATTTTTATGAAATATACTCTTTCCAGAAAAAAACGTCATGATGTAGCCATCAGGCTCGATCTATGAAAAACAGTTAAGG
>JABNAD010000002.1_pt3 | contig 66905 bp, 65 predicted proteins | sample 7240381 | NCBI WGS metagenome assembly JABNAD01 (sample SAMN11332834, study PRJNA596920) | anaerobic digester metagenome | biome: digested sludge; isolation source: digested sewage sludge-derived enrichment culture grown on H2/CO2 | place: Germany: Goettingen
CATAACCAGGGGTTGCAAGGGTTTCGCCTTCATCCGTAATCTCCTGTGACCCAGAGGGGGTTGTAACCTGGGCTCCACCTTTATTTTTCTCCTCAATGAATTCTTCATTTATTAGAACCAATGAAGAAAGATCATTCGTCAACTCTTCTTCCAAACTGGACAGAGACTCCCCGAATATTGCTCCGTTCGCTGTTGATATCTCAAAATTTGAAGATTCCTGTTCTTCATCGGTAATAATTGTTGTTGTGACCGGCTCAATATGAGCAATAGATTCAATTACCGGAGGAACTACTTCAGATTCTAAACCCTCTCCGAATATTGCTCCGTTTGCTATTGAAAAATCAAAATTTGCTTGTTCTGTTTCTTCTTCGGTTATTGGTATTATTTCAACCGACTCAATATGAGAAAATGTATCAATAACCAGAGGAACTTCTTCGGATTCTAAACCCTCTCCAAATATTGCCCCATTTGCCATTGAGATCTCAAAATCGAGATCAAAATCTGCCCATGAACCAAATACATCCTCTTCTGGTGGCTCAATCGTAGATATCGATTCGAATTCTAACACACCTTCATCAGAATTGAGACCCTCACCAAATATTGCTCCATTTGCGATAGAAATTTCATATTCAAGGTTTTCAATTAAAGAAGGATCTATTGGAGGAATCAAGTTCGGATCTGGTTCCGAAGAGGGAACTGGCTCTTCCCAATCAAGAGACTCAGTTATATCAATATCTTCCCAATTTACTGGTTCCTCATATTCTTCATCTAATAAATCATTCCAATCAAATGGCTCAGCAGGTTCTGTGGGCTCAGGTGTTGGAACAACCGTAGTATTATCAGCATATGAATAACTAACCAATAAAAATAATATCAATAATACTATTTTAACTGATAATTTCCATGATCGTGATACCATTTTTCCACCCCTGTGTTATTTTTCTCTCACACCAATAATTACGACAAATATCTGACACAAAAAAAGTTCATTGCAAAATTTCAAATGACCAGTGTGTTGTCGAGATTTCTTGATTTAGCATTGGTCATATATGGAAAAAGATGATTGTGAAATCTCATTCGTTCTATGTTAATCGTTAGTAAGTCATAATGTTATTTATATGTATTGGTCAAAGAATCAATCACTTTAAATGATGTCCGCTACATAAAAATCCAGATATTTTTATAAAATGAATATCAATCGTATGCAATTCTACGATATAATTTTATAAGAGATGTTCTAACAATATCGTATGAAATCGATAGTAATTGGTTCAATTTTCATATTTATCTGCTTAAGTTTGGTTGGTATTGGGAGTGCTGAAATAAATACATTAGACAATCCTCCCGAATGGAAAGAGGGATATTTCCCTACGTATCCGATGGATCCAAAAATAACCTGGGTGGGGAATTTATCCCTTGAAGCTGGATATCCCCTTGTAGATCATGCATTTGGGCCATTTACTGAGAAAGACTGGGATATGTATGGTGTTGAGAAAGAACATGTAATACGAATAATTGCATACGAAAATCCCCCTCTTTTCCCAAATAAGACGGCATATGCAATTTATCATGAAGGGCTTGAAACTATGCCATGGCTTATTGAGATGAAAAATCCAGTGACTGGTGATGATATGCTGGCCCAGGTAGCATCTACCCCCAAGGGGAAATATAATCCTGATTTAACACCTCTTGAAAATGATAAGCAAAACAATATCGGCTGGTATGTTGTTGACGGAACGATGTATCCACGAACATGGATTAGTGGTCATCTTGCAGAAGGGCAGACCTGGGTAGAATACTGGGGACCTTTCAATCCGGATAAGGAAGGATCCAAAGTAAGAAAAAGGACATACACTATCACTGAAGAGCCGGTAACCTTTGCAGGAAAAACATATGACGGATATAAGGTTAGAATCGTTGGTCCTCATATCATCGCAAATGTTCCAGTCGAATCGGTTGAGGAATTAACACTTGTTGATGGTATTGGTGTTACCTCAAGAATGTTGTCACATACTGCGACTGAACCATTCGTAAGAAATTCTTCGATTACCGGAAAACAAACCATGCCAGAAGGAACTATGATATTCCGCCATCTGGTGACAATGCTCTCAATGGACCAAGGTAACTAGAAAAAAGGAATTTTAAAGCAGTATAATTATTTGAAAGATTTCAAAAAAACTGGTGAGGAAAGACGACCCATTGGGTCTCAAAATTTTTTTAAAACCACCTCTCAAAAAAATCATATCTATGGACAAAAAATGAGCATTATTACAAAAATTTTTATCATTCTAATATTTGTTTTATGTACGAACCTCTGTCTCCTCGTCATCGCTGACAGACTTCCAAGTGAGGTAACGGAAAACCAGATATTTACCATAGATACTGAAATAAAAGCAGTCGGAATACTGAGTGAAGAAAGTTCTGTTGACTGGATCATTGATTATCAGCGTTTGTACGTGAATGGATCATATGATTATGGACATATCCACGATGGAAAATTGAATAGAACTGAAAGTATTGCAATACTTCAATGGGATGATTCTCTCCGGAGTTCGGGAGGGAGTATTGCAATGGGTAAAAAAATTGCATATAATTCAAAAAATAAGGCCGAATCAAGATATAACCTACAAACGGAAAAAGTCCTCACATATCGGACAAAGGAAGGATCCCATCTTTCAGGAGGGGAATCATGGTCTCTTGATGTAGCCGGAAACTGGGACTATAAACCTGAATATATCAGGTGTGTATTTGCAGATAATGATCCAGATTATTTCCCTGCATTTTGCAACATTGTCAAAGCAGACAGTACATTACTTAATTTCAACACCGGACAACTCTCATCCAGAGGTGTTGCACGATCAGTAACCTATTACACACAATATCCATCAGCACTGAATTATCTCATTGCAGTCCGACCAGATTCTGGAATGAATAGTCCTGCAATGGGGACAATAAAAACGGACTTTGGTGGCTCCATTATGGAAGCTAGGAACCGATCAAATAATGCCTCTGCGACAAATAACTGGAAAGATACGATATCTGTAACAGGGGGTATTGAAAAATTCCAGAAGAAATTAATGTATGAATCAGGATTCAAAGTTTGATATTTTATTAAAACCTCTCATTTGAATGAGTATCTCCAACAAGGGATATTCTTATAAACGGTACATCAATTTTTCGGTGTCTTTCTGGAGAAGTTTTTTGTGGGCATAATTACCTTGTATCTAAAGAACGTAGCAATTATCTCTTTAATTTGATATTTACGGTATATCGTTTTCATATTGTCTGCTTCAATTACCCGACGGATCAGTTTATTTTCAAAAATATCAGAAAATGTCCTGAAGATACCGAAGAATGTGTACGGACATTCCTGAAATAATGAACCGATTTGAGAGGACAGAAATTACAATTGACAACGAAGTAAAAATAATTTCCGAATCTTCATCCAGAGCTGAAGGAGACATTGAAGCTCACAGGACTCTCGCACCTTTTTCTACAGGATCTTACGGCCCTGTAGGCGATAATGCTACATTAAAAGGGTTATAAATAACATAAATTACCAATACCGTATATCTCATGGCATATAAAATATGGGAGATAATAGAAAGAAATGAATGATATCAAATGGCACAGGCTCAATAAGTTTGTTCTGGTAGATACACAAAGAGCATCCTCTTTTCAGAAAAGATGCAGACCGACTATTCCAACAAAGGTTGGTGGTACCTGATGTACCAAAATTTCGGACTTTTACTAAAAATCTCCCTTTTTTTCCTGGTTCTTCAGGCACCTGTTATCCTTGCCTGTTCAGCAGAACATACCATCAATGTACCAGGAGTCCCCACGAATCAGACCGACAACCTGTCGTCATTTCAAAGGATAGATTCAATTTCGTTTCTACCGCCAGCTATCAACATTTCTGACATTAAGAGCTCAATCACCGCTCCAAAAGTCAATAGACCGTCAATATCTTCCCATTCGTTCGCAGATATTGACTTGGCAACGAAGGGTAATGTCATCCTTGTTCCAGTTACTCCAACACCTGAAGGAAGCGGGTACACGTATTTCAATAGGACTGGAAGCGATGAGAGCTATTTCATCTATTCTCCTGGTACCTATACACTTCAAGAAGGCTTTTCGACCAGTAATACTACAGCAATTTACCTGGGAGCAGATGATGTCACTCTTGATGGAAATGCGCAAACAATCACTGGAAATACTGCTAATTTCGGAATTATTATCGAATCAAATAGAAATAACACAACGGTAAGAAATTTTAAAGGTATCAATAATTTTTGTTATGGTATTGATTCTAGTGGAGATCAGGTATCTCTCATTAATAACTCCTTATCAGAGAATTCTTACACCGGTATTAACTCCATTGGTTCGCACATGTATGTGTACAAGAATATCATCAGGAATAACTATAATGGGGCGTTTTTATCGGGAAATAATGCAGCATTGAAGGACAACATTATTTCGGACAATGAAGTTTATGGAATTTTTGGATTTTCAAAAAATTATACTCTGGAAAAAAACCGTTTCGATGCGGATGAATATGGAGTGATTCTTTTTGGAGATAATCTGAGTTTTCATGAAAATACTGTTCGAAATAATCGAAAAATTGGTGTTCAGATTCAAAGCACGGGAGCTTCCTGCATTGGTAATACGATAAGCCATAATTCCGCCAACTTTCATATATCGGGCAATAATACAACAATAAAAAGCAATACTATATCATCAGCATTTTTTGTTTTAGGGTATGGCATCCAAGCAGAAGGCGTAAATGCCACGATATCAGAAAATGCGATATATAATAACCCATATGGAATAATTGGATCCTGTGATGACTGCAAAACAATAGATAACAGAGTATATTCAAGTTATGTAGTTGGCATTTCTTCAGAGGGAAAAAATAGTTTAATTTCAAATAATATTATTCGGGATACTGTCTTCACTGGACTGGCATGCGTTGGTGATAATACGAATGCATTTGCCAATACCATTGTAAATGCAACATATGGGATAGCAATTATGGATTATCGCAATACTTCTGTTATTGGGAATAAAATCAACGATACACGGCAATGTGGGCTCTTCTTCTCTGGAGATTATTATCACCCAGGGCAAGGAATTGGAGATATCTACAATAATTACTTTGGAAGTGAGAACTACGTTGGTGGATTTAACAGCATAAACCAATATTCATATCGATGGACAAATCCTGCAGGTCCGGAGCGTGGGACAAATATCGTCGGAGGTCCGTTTATTGCCGGTAATTATTGGAGCAACCCCTACGGAACTGGATGGTCAGATAAACAGACTCCTAATGTAACCGGATATTCGACAACTCCATTTGAGATTTCACCTGGAGTGAACGATACAGCCCCACTTGTTCCACAAAAACCGGTCACAATCAACGCTACCGCAAATGAGTGGGGGAATATTGTTCCAACTGGTAACAGTTCTTACCAGTCGTATACGAACCAGACATTTATAACCCAATCCAAACCCGGAGCAGATCTCACGGATGTCGTTGTTGATTCCGCATCCAAAGGGAATATTCCCAGTTGGACTTTTACCGATCTGACCGAGAACCATGATATCGAGACGATAGGAAATCCAGCACCAGGTCAGGTCCATGTATTCTTTACCGCATCACAGCGGTACGGAGAAAAACCTTTGACTGTCGCTTTCTCTTCAGAGCAGTCATTTGGGTCTCCGACCTCATGGTACTGGCAGTTTGGAGACGGTTGTACCAATACCACACAAAACCCAATCCATACGTATGAAAGTCCGGGAACATACACGGTCTCCTTACGTGCATCGAATGGTCAGACAGGAGGATATTCGGCATGGAATAACTACATCACCGTAACAGATGGATAAGGTACAGATCCAACACCAGATCCCGGCGTATATGGCAGGACCTCCCATCTGAATGGAGCGAATTACCATTGGGCACACTTCCGGACAACTATGCTATTACCGGAGTACCCCCCCAAAACACCTGTCTTCTTCATCCCCTTCCTGAAATCATCGATATTTAAACTCTATTTCACTATCTTCCGATAATCCTCTTCCGGAATCTCCCTCATCGCCTGCCGGAAATGGCCGGACCACATGGTCTTATTTGTCACAAACCCGAGTTCCGGAATCAGCGGTTTGATCTCAACCGGGTCTTTGAAAATCTTCACTGGTTTCAACCTGAACCGGAATGGGAAAAACTCGTCTCCCATCTGCGGTGGAGCGGTAAATAATGGGGTGGAATCTTCGAATAGTTCGGTAACTTTGTATTCTCCGAAGATAACCGATGGGAATACTTCTTTTGCATGGGTTTCTGACCGGGCATAGATGAGAATGGTGTCTCCAACCTTCACCCGGGAGTGAAGTCCCTTGCTCCGTTTCGGGACACCCCATATATTGTGTTTCTTCACGACCTCCCAGTTCTCCCGGTTTCCGGAAGCTATCCAGATTGCCATAGTATCAATGTGGACCGTACCACTATTTGAAAACGTTTATCGACCGTCACGATTAACTCTCTCATCTCTGAATATGGCTCGTGCAAAAAAATCTTCAGAAACAACGGCTGCAAACCTCGGGTTTGAAGCAACACTCTGGGCTGCAGCAGATAAACTCCGGAACAATATGGATGCGGCTGAGTACAAACACGTCGTCCTTGGTCTCATTTTTCTGAAATATCTCTCCGACGCATTTGAAGAGAAACACTCCTCGCTTGAGCAGGCATACTCGGATCCGAAGAGTTCCTGGTATATCGCCGAGCCGGAAGTCCGGTACGGGGTGATTGAGGATCCGGATGAGTACAGGTCGGAGAATATCTTCTGGATTCCAAAAGAGGCCAGGTGGCCCTATATCCAGCAGAATGCGAAGCGGTCGGAGATTGGGAAGATCGTCGATGATGCGATGTATGCCATCGAACGGGATAATGCGGTTCTCAAAAATATCCTTCCCAAGGAGTATGCCCGTCCCGGTCTTGATAAGGAGAAACTTGGAGAACTCATCGATCTCATCGGGACACTCAACCTGAGCGACTCTGATAACCGGTCAAAGGATATCATCGGCAGAGTATACGAATATTTCCTCTCCGAGTTTGCGAGTGCTGAAGGAAAAAACGGGGGTCAGTTCTATACACCCCGGTGTGTTGTTCAGACGCTTGTTTCTATGATCTCTCCCTTCAAGGGCCGGGTGTATGATCCCTGCTGCGGTTCTGGCGGGATGTTTGTCCAGAGTGAGAAGTTTGTGGAGGCTCATGGCGGCCGGATTGGTGATATCTCCATCTACGGGCAGGAGTCCAACCCGACGACCTGGAAACTGGCAAAGATGAATCTTGCCATCCGGGGGATTGATCATGATCTCGGGGCTGAACATGCGGATAGTTTCAGGCGGGATCTCCACTCAAATCTGAAAGCGGATTACATCCTTGCAAATCCTCCCTTTAATATGAAAGACTGGGGAGGGGAGAACCTCAGGGACGACGTCCGGTGGAGATACGGTATCCCTCCGACCGGGAATGCGAACTACGCCTGGATTCAGCATTTCATTCATCATCTCTCCCCTTCCGGGATAGCCGGGTTTGTGCTGGCAAACGGATCGATGTCCTCGAACCAGTCAGGGGAGGGGGAGATCAGAAAGAACCTCCTTGAAGCAGACCTCGTGGACTGTATGGTGGCCCTTCCCGGTCAGCTCTTTTATTCAACGCAGATTCCGGCCTGTCTCTGGTTTGTTGCCAGGAACAGATCAAACGGGAGGTTCAGGGACCGGAGAGGTGAAGTGCTCTTCATTGATGCCCGGAAGATGGGTGTCATGAGAGACCGGACTCACCGGGAACTGACCGACGAGGATATCGAGAGGATTTCCGGGACGTATCATGCCTGGCGTGGAGATGCCGGTGCCGGGGAATATGAGGATGTACCGGGTTTTTGTGCTTCAGCAACCCTAGAGGAGATAGCAAAACACGGGCATGTGCTGACTCCCGGCCGGTATGTCGGGGCCGAAGACGCCGAGGATGACGGAGAACCGTTTGCTGAAAAGATGACCCGGCTGACAAAACAGTTATCTGAACAGATGGAGGAGGGTGCCCGGCTCGATGAGGAGATTAGAAAGAACCTAGGGGGGTTGGGGTACACCATATGAAAAAACGTTCCTCAACCACAATTCCTACTCCCTCAATGGACGGTATTTCAGGTAATCCTGGCAGTAATTCATCATATTCTACCCTGTATGCTGATCTCAAATCATATATTGAAAAAACAAGGGTTCAGATCGCCTATGGAATCAATCAGGAGATGGTTCTTTTATACTGGCATGTTGGATACCGGATCAGGCAGGACATTCTGGAGGAACACCGTGCATCATATGGAAAAGAGATTGTCTCGTCACTGAGTAGACAATTATCTGCCGAATATGGGAAAGGGTTTAACAGGGCGAATTTGTTCCATATGATTCGGTTTGCAGAGATCTTTCCGGATGTCCAGATTGTCTCCGCACTGAGTAGACAATTGAGCTGGACCCACATGAGGACACTCATCTATCTTGATGATTCTTTGAAAAGAGATTTTTATGCCGAGATGTGTCGGATTGAGCGGTGGAGTACCAGAACGCTTCAGGCTAAAATCCAGGGCATGCTCTTTGAGAGGACTGCTCTTTCAAGAAAACCGGAAGAGTTAGCCAGGCAGGAGCTCGAAGCTCTGCGGACAGAGGACCAGATGAGTCCGGACCTGGTCTTTCGGGACCCGTATTTTCTTGATTTCCTCGGGCTTTCTGATACCTACTCTGAAAAGGATATTGAATCGGGTATTATCCGGGAGATTGAGCGATTCATCCTTGAGATGGGATCTGATTTCTCGTTTATCGCGAGGCAGAAGAGAATCACCATCGACGCAGAGGATTATTATATTGATCTCCTGTTCTTTCACCGCCGGCTTCGGTGTCTGATTGCAATTGACCTGAAGCTCGGGAGGTTTCAGGCTGCTGATAAGGGTCAGATGGAACTCTATCTCCGGTGGCTTGATAAATATGAACGGGTTCCGGGTGAAGAATCACCGATGGGTCTGATTCTCTGTGCCGGGAAGTCTGCTGAGCATGTGGAGCTCCTTGGGCTTTCTGATAGCGGGATACGGGTTGCTGAATACCTGACCGAACTGCCGCCGAGGGAGCTCCTTGAGGCGAAACTGAAGAGTGCGATGGAGAGGGCACAGAATGCAGTCAGAAAATAAGAGATATAATTGCAGAGATGTTAATATTATGATTGATTTCAGAAGATTTGAATTGGGCAGACAGTGTTTGCCGAATTGTCTGACAAATAATCTAATTTGTGATAATCTGCCAAATGAAATGAATATCGTTTAAAAATAAAAAAAACACATTATTAGAAAACTAATGACTATTATTTCAAAATTGAGCAATTTAGGATCAAATTAGGTTAATTTTTTATTATGAATAAAGAATGGCAATTTCGTTCTATACGTGAATGTGCTGCAGACACACCTTATTCTACACAAATAGGTCCTTTTGGGAATAAAATCAAGGCTGAAATATATACACCCATAGGAGTCCCAGTATTAAGAGGAGTTAATGTCAATAAAGGAAGGTTTAATGATAATGATAATGATTTCGTTTTCATTTCCGAGGAATATGCTAAAGAATTGGCAGCATTTGAATGCAATTCTGATGATGTAATCCTTGTCCATAAAGGCACTCTGGGAAAAATTGGAATTATTCCTCATAATTGTAAATATCCCCGATATATCATGGGGAATAGTATGATGCGTGTGAAATGTAATCCCAAAAAATTAATTCCACTTTTTTTATATTATTGGCTTACATCAGATGAGGGACAAAAATACATTTTCAGCCGAGTATCTCAAGTAGGAGTACCACAAATACAGAAACCATTATCGACTCTTCGAGAAGCTTCTTTTCGATGCCCTCCTCTCCCCACCCAGAAAGCCATCGCCCACATCCTCGGCACCCTCGACGATAAGATCGAACTCAACCGCCGGATGAACGAAACCCTCGAATCCATCGCCCGGGCCATCTTCAAGAGCTGGTTCATCGACTTCGATCCGGTCCGGGCAAAAGCCGAAGGACGGCAGCCGGAGGGGATGGATGCGGCGACGGCGGCCCTGTTTCCGAGCGAGTTCGAGACTGTGGAGGGGCAGGAAATACCGAAAGGGTGGAAAATTAAAACTTTAGGAGATATTGCATATAATTTTCGCGAAAATATTACTGCGGAAAAATTAGATGAAAATATTCCATATATTGCCCTTGAACATATGCCTAGAAAATCAATAGCACTTTCAGAATGGGCATACGGAGATGTGGTTGAGAGTAATAAATCACAATTCAATAAAGGTGATATATTATTTGGAAAATTGAGGCCATATTTTCATAAGGTAGGAATAGCTCCAATAAATGGAGTATGTTCCACAGATATCTTAGTAATTCGTCCGAACATTGAACATCTCCATTCATTTGTCATCTGTCTTGTTTCATCCGATGATTTCGTATCACATTCAAATCTTTCATCTACAGGAACAAAAATGCCGAGATGTAATTGGAAAGACATGGCAAAATATCAAGTAATTCTTCCTCAAATAGATATTTTAAAAATATTTGATAAAGTCATATCAATTAACCTTAAATTGATTATTCATCAAATATTTGAAATCAGAACTCTCTCCTCTGTTCGTGACACCCTCCTCCCCAAACTCCTCTCCGGCGAACTCCCCATAACCAACCCCGAACAATTCACTGGTGTATCCTGACATGAACCGTAATGATCTCTCGATCCTGCTCCAGGAAGGCGAAGGCTCCATGCTCGAGTACAAGGAATCTCTCTCCTCTGCCTTATCCCGGGAACTCGTAGCCTTCGCAAACACCGCCGGAGGCAAAATCCTCCTTGGAGTCCGGGACGATGGATCGGTCAGGGGTATCAAAGACACGAACGATATCAGAGCACGGATTCAGGACATCGCCCGGAACTGTGACCCGCCGGTCAAGATCCTTCTTACCTATATCGACACCGTCGCCGTCATCACGGTCCGGGAGAGCTCGCAAAAACCAGTACAGTGCAGCGACGGATTCTTCTGGCGACAGGGGGCCGTCACCCAGAAACTTACCCGTGAAGAGATCCGCACCTTCTTCCAGAAAGAGGGAGCCATCAGGTTTGATCTTTCCATTTCCTCGAAATTCAAATATCCACAAGACTTTGACGCTGATAAATTCACAACCTGGCTTTCACAAAGCGGGATATCACCGAATGGGAACCGGGAAGATATCCTCGTCAATATCGAGGCAGCAGAGCGAACAGGTGGAAAACTCCTCTTCCGGAATGCCGGCATCCTCTTCTTTGCAAAAGAACCACGGAGATTCTTCAACCAGGCATACATCACCTGCATCCTCTTTCAGGGAACAACCAATGTCCGTATCCTTGATAGGAAGGATTTCGCCGGCGGTGCCGTCGCTGATATTGAGGATAGTCTCCGCTTCATCGAGCGGAATACCCGGCTTTCGTACCGGATTGAGGGCCTGAAGAGAGAAGAGATCCCCGAGTACCCGATGGCTTCTCTTCGGGAGGCTATCACCAATGCGGTCATGCACCGGGACTGGTTTATTGAAGGAGCAAACGTCTTTGTCCAGATCTTCTCTGACCGGATCGAGATTAGCAGTCCGGGTGGCCTTCCTCCAGGGATGCAACAGACTGATCTCGGGCATAAGAGCGTCAGGAGAAATCCCATCATCGCTGACCTCTATCACCGGATTGGGTTTATCGAAAAAGCCGGAACCGGAATCGAGCGGATGCGGGAAGGAGCACGAGAATCCGGATGCCCGGAGCCTGTCTTTGATGCTGACGGGTTTTTCACCGTGACTTTCACTCCGATGAAGACTCCAGAAGATGACCGGCACCAGGATGGCACTAAGAAGGCACTAAGTGGGCACCAAGTGGGCACTAAGTGGGCACTAAGTGATGAGAAGTTGGACCTCCTGAAAAATCTTACCAGAGAGAGTACTTTGGTTGAATTAATGGCCGATATGGGAAGAACTGACCGGTCGAAATTCAGGAAAAATGTCCTCCTCCCTCTCATCCAGGATGGACTTATTGAATTGACCATCCCGGACAAACCACGAAGCCAGCATCAACGGTACCGGATCACCCCGGTCGGGAAAAAAGCATTGGAAGAGAATCACCCGTAAATAAAAACAAGGAACAAGAATGAGCCAGGGATTATGTGAATCTGACGTAGAAGAAACAGCACTTGACATCTTTCGTGACCTTGGGTACGAGGTCCTCTATGGGTATGAGGTCGCACCCGGAGAACGGGATCAGATCCGAAACTCGTTTGAAGAATACCTCCTTGAGTCCAGACTCGAAGACGCCATCTTCCGGCTCAACAAAACGCTCCCCCGTGATGCCCATGAAGCAGCACAGAAGATCCTCACCAATCCCGGTCATACCACTCTCATTCAGAATAACAAGACCGTTCATGAGATGCTCTCCAGTGGAATCACGGTCGAATACCGGCGAAAGGATGGCTCAATCGGTGGAGATCAGGTCAGACTAATCGACTTTGAGCATCCGGAGAACAACGAGTTCCTTGTCGTCAACCAGTTCACCATTCAGGAAGGGAAAAACCACCGACGGCCTGATATCGTCCTTTTCATCAACGGGATTCCGGTCATCATCTTTGAACTGAAAAACCCCACCGATGAACGGGCCACCCTGACCATAGCCCATAACCAGCTTCAGACCTACATGCAGGAGATCCCCTCATTCTTTTCGTATAATACCATGGCGGTCATCTCCGACGGAATCCAGACTAGGATTGGAACCCTCTCCGCATCACTCGAGCGGTTCTCCAGGTGGAGGACGATTGACGGAGCAGAGGAAGCCCCGAATCATATCCCGGAGATTGAAGTCCTCATCCGGGGAGTATGTGACAAAAAGCGTCTTCTTGATCTCATTCGGTTCTTTATCGTATTTGAAGAGGATGAACGGGGGAACACCATCAAGAAACTGGCGGGATACCACCAGTACCATGCCGTAAACCTGGCGGTCAGGTCTACCGAGACAGCCATCAGTGACGTCGGAGATCGCCGGTGCGGAGTCGTCTGGCATACCCAGGGGTCGGGAAAAAGTCTCACCATGGTCTTTTACTCCGGAAAGATCATCCAGACACCATCACTCCAGAACCCGACGATCCTGGTCATCACCGACCGGAATGACCTTGACGATCAACTCTTCGGAACCTTCTCCCGGTGCAGAAAACTCCTCCGGCAGACCCCCATCCAGGCAGAGGGCCGGGACCATCTGAAGACACTGCTCAGTGTCGTTTCAGGTGGAGTCGTCTTCACCACCATCCAGAAGTTCTTCCCCGAAGATGAGAACAAGGAGATCTATCCCCTCCTCTCTGACCGGAAGAACATCATTGTCATTGCAGATGAGGCACACCGGAGCCAGTACGGGATGCATGGAAAAGTAAGCAAAAAAGGAGAGATCAGTTATGGATTTGCAAAGTATATCCGTGATGCCCTCCCAAACGCCTCATTTATCGGGTTTACCGGTACACCCATCGACCTTCAGGATAAAGTCACGAGGAACGTCTTTGGTGAATACATCAGCGTCTATGATATCCAGCAGGCAATAAAAGACAAGGCTACCGTTCCAATCTATTACGAAAGCCGTATCGTCGATATCAGGATGAATGAGCAGATAAAACCGCTCATCGACCAGGAGTTTGAAGAAGTCACCGAGAACGAAGAGGTCATCAGAAAAGAGAAACTCCGGACCAAATGGGCTGCCCTTGAAGCCATTGTCGGAGATGAGAAACGAATCAACGAGGTTGCTGATGATCTCATCCACCATTTTGAGCAGCGGTCAGATGCCATAGAAGGAAAGGCGATGATCGTCTGCATGAGCAGGCGGATCTGTGTTGAACTCTATAAGGCACTGGTTTCGAGGCGTCCGGAATGGGACTCTGATGCAGATAATGACGGATTCCTGAAGGTGATCATGACCGGTTCAGCAGGCGATGAGAAAGATTTCCAGAAACATATCAGACCGAAATCAGGCCGGGAACTCCTTGCTAAACGGTTTAAGGATCCCGAAGATCCATTCAAAATCGCAATGGTCCGTGATATGTGGCTGACCGGGTTCGATGTTCCGTGTCTGCATACCATGTACATCGACAAGCCCATGAAAGGTCACACCCTCATGCAGGCAATCGCCAGGGTAAACCGGGTATGGAAGGATAAACCCGGCGGGCTCATTGTCGATTACATCGGTCTTGCTGAAGAACTGAAAAAAGCCCTGGTCACCTATACGGAGAGTAAAGGCAAGGGAGATCCCGTATTTGACCAGGAGAGGATCGTTGATAAGATGATGGAGAAGTACGAGGTCTGTTGTCATCTCTTCCACGGGTTTGACTGGTCAGGCTGGCGGGGAGCTCCGGCAGCAACTCGCCTCTCCATCCTTCAGGCAGGATTTAACTATGTCCTTGATGATCCTGAACGAAAATCAGACTTCATGCAGCATGTGCTTGAACTCTCCCAGGCATTTGCCCTTGCTCTTCCCCATGAAAAAGCCATTGAGATCCGGGAAGATGTCGCTTATTTCCAAGCCGTTCGGGCACAAATCATAAAAACATCAGAAGGAGCAGGAAGATCAGAGTATGAACTCAATCTGGCGGTAAAACAGATCGTTTCAAAATCAATTGTCCCCCTTGGTATCGTCGATATCTTCAAGGAGATGGGAAAGGATGTGGGAGATATCTCGGTCCTCTCCGAAGAGTTCCTCAATGACCTCCTGAAATACAAGAACCAGAATGTGGCAATTGCTGCGATGACCCGGCTGCTGAATGATCAGATCCGGGCACGAACCCGGAAAAACGCAACCGAAGCAAGAAAATTCTCCGAGATGCTTGAGCAGACGATAAACAAGTACAATAACCGGAAGGTCACGACCCAGGAGATCTTAAAAGAACTCTCGGAAATTGCACGGGAAATCCGTGAGGCTCAGCAACGGGGAGAGAACCTGGGACTGACCGAGGCAGAACTTGCTTTTTACGACGCCCTTGGGGTGAACGATAGTGCCGTGGTTATTCTGGGTGATGACATACTCAAGAAAATAGCCCAGGATCTGGTAAAGACGATCAAGGAGAATGTTACCATTGACTGGTCATCCCGTGAATCGGTCCGGGCAAAGATGCGGGTAGCGATAAAGAGGATATTGAGAGCGAATGGGTATCCTCCGGACAAACAGGAAAATGCCATCCAGACGGTGATGCAACAGGCTGAATTGTTATGTTCGGCTGTGGCGGATTAATAGTTAATTATTATAGGTATTGAGAAATAATTCATAGATTTGTATCAAGTATTTTGTTATTTTATGTCTTTATCATGTATACAACAATACCCAACCCATTTGTATTGGCTTAAAAATCCTCATCGGTAGAAGAACGGACTATTCGTCTTGGAACCTGTCCGGGAGGGAAAAGAGTTCCTGGACGGGAAATACTCTCCGGACGGGTACAATGTCGGGATAAACGACGGCGTTCCGGCAGGACAGATGGTGATGCACCTGCATACCCATGTCATCCTCCGGTATTCCGGTGACATGGCTGATCCGAAAGGGGGAGTCCGGGGAGTGATTCCGGGAAAACAGAAGTATTAATTCATTAGCCCAGGTGGGAAATATGAGTTAAATAATAAAGGCCTTTGAAATACCGAAATCCTTCAATACTCCAAAAACAAATTCTCATTTACTAAATTATATAATACACTTTGATATATGATGCAAAAGACCAGTCCGGTAATATAATGGCAAAAGTTCAAACCAGGGTTATATTCTCTACATTAAAATCCTTAAAACCAAAACTAATGGAACAATATCATATCACCAGGATTGGAGTTTTTGGTTCTGTGATTCATGGAACCCAGACTGAAGAAAGTGATGTTGATGTACTCATAGAATTCTCTGATCCCCCTGGTTTATTCAAATTCATGGAAATCGAAGAGTTACTATCAGATACGCTTAAAATCCCAGTTGATCTGGTTGATGCAGAAGGGATCAAACCCAGACTCAAAAAAAGGATATTATCTGAGGTACAGTATGTCTGAAACCCGTGATCTCGGAGTTTATCTCGACGATATGCTTACTGCAGCAGAAAAAATAACAAATTATGGCAAAGAACGTTCGAGTTAGACTTTATTCAAAAAGAAGAAAAAAAGAGGCAATTCTCTATAACCTTCTCATTTTAGGAGAAGCTGCTAAAGGTATTCCTGAAGATTTTCGGAATAAATATACGGAAATACCCTGGAGAGAAATCACTGGAATGAGGGATAAAATCATTCTCCAGTATTGGGATATAAATCAATTGTTGATATGGAAGACAATAACTGAAGAAATTCCTCCGCTTATAATCGGAATAAAATCCATACTTGCCAAGTTAGATAAAGAAGAATAATCTCGGATATTTACCAGGGAAGGAATTCCAGATCCTGTCGATTTGATTTTTTATTTCGCCAGTTATCATTAAAAATCACCAATATGCCAATTAAACAAATATTCTCACGGTTTTTAAAACATTGCATTTTCAATTACGTTTACAATACGTTCACTTTACGTTCGCGGTCGTAAACCAAAACTCAAATACGTTCGCGGTCGTAAGTGGACGCAAATTCCAGTCGTATCATGAACCCATCCATACATAGGAGGTTCCTTTCCCGACCCCTTCCCTGTTTACTCTTGGAAAATTTCTGCCAACCGGGGGTTCCGGGGCTTTGGTTCATGGATGAGCAGATTGTCGGGGGTCACTCCTTCAGGGAACCATCCTGGATTGGTGATGAGAAGGTGATCTGATTGCCACTGAATAAATACTGATCCTGTTTTTGAATAATCGCTATGTAATATGGCATTCATCATAGCCTCTCTGAATCCTTCAGATGAATAATCCGGGATTGGAACGCTGAACAGGCCGACAATAACTTCACGTTCAGAATTCCTGGCTGAAAAGCGGTCTTCAATCTCCTGGAGAATTATAGCCAGAGGACTGTGTAATACATCATTGACCCTGATGTCTCCCTATTCATCAATAACCTGAAAAAATACCTCGTGGGAGGAAAGATGCTTTCTAATCTCGTCTTCTTTTCCAAGGAGGAGAAGTCCTGAGTAATTTGGGATGAGCCCTTCATCTTTCGTCTCGACAAGTTTGAGAGCTTTCACCAGTTCTTCATCAGTCAGCTCAAGAAGGGTCTGTTCTCCTTTCCGGGTCTAGATGATCCGTCGAAGCCATGAAAGAGCGACGGGATCAAACGATTCAAAGGTAAGCGTATCAACCAGCTCAGCGGTCAGGTCAATAGCCTGAACATGAATTCTTCGGGAGAGGTGATCCCGAGGGTAGAATGGGACAGATTCAGGTTTGATGGTTTTACATACTCATTTTTCTCATTCAGAGAGACAGCGCCTTGATTCACCGGAGAGGATAACGAAAATTCCCCCCCTTCGTGGCCTTGGTTTATTTCTATACATACATGATTGTAAAAATTAAGGGATTTTTGCTTTTCTTGAAACTTTTCTACACCTTTACGACAAACAAAACAACCTTCTTCTTCGGCCATTCCCGGATCATCCTCCTGACCTACTTTAAAATCCGTGAACATTCCAGTCCTCTCCATTCACCGCATTCCTACGATTTCCGATGGGATAGAGAAATCAGAACTAATTTAATCGGTGGGAAAGATAGTTTTAACCTTATTCAAATTCTGGTGGTTTAATGGGTATATCAGGGGTGATAAGAAATAGATGTATCAACCCTGATCCAGTGTGGAGGTAAGTAATTCTGGGGCATTCCTGGCTGGTAATGAATGTAATTTTGGTTCTATAGGTTTTCATGAAATAATTATAATATTCGAAAAAGGATAGATCTCAGTATAATTAAGGAATTTACGAAATTGATTTCTATGTTTTTTAAATGTTCGATCTGGATTTTTCTGGATATTTGAGGAAGAAAGACAAATGTTAGTAGTTTGTCGATGAAAAGAGAATAAATGCCAGGTTCAACTTTTGGATTAAAAATGGTTAATAATCTATTTCCTAGTAAAAGTCATTAGACCATTCCCCAAATTGTCCAATTGTTTTATTATCATCAATCCATGGTTGTAAATCATTTACTGATGAATATATCGAAAAATCAAAAACATTACTAGATAGTTTTTTATTAAGAATATCCATATCGATTTTCATTTTATAATCATATCTATCAGGTGTTTTAAATTTAAACTCTCGTGCCTGTTTGTTATTTATATCCCAATATTGGTTTATTCTGAAAGCACCAAATGTTGTTAAAGATGATTTTTTATCAACAATAAATGATTCTCTATATCGGAATTTGTTTTCAAATTCATCTTTTGAAATCGATGAGAATTCCCCTTTTAAAATAAAAGTTGTTGCTCCCTTTTCTATTGTTGAATTACTATTAACCTTATTTAGGGTAATCGTTAAATTACTAATATATGCTGGAGAATTATATTCATTTACTATATGCAGAGGAATAACTAAAATATCTGAAGGGTGATGATATCCTCCCCTAATAATGGAATAATAATCGGGAGGATAAATTACAATTGCATTAATTGTAGAATCTTCGAAAAATGCAGATAAAATTGGAATAAAACCTCCAATACACCCTCCGATCACACCAGCAACTACTAATAAAATTGTTATTTTCTTGTCAATTTCATTTTTCATATAAATATGCCCTGCAATAAATATTTCAAGTCTTGTTAAATTTTATAAATTCATTTATAGTTCAATTAGTTTACATCATTTAATATTTATATGTTTTCTTTTAACTGACATATGCCAGATCTCTTAAATAAATCATATCATAGGAGATCATATAATTAATTTTTAGGCAATAGCAATGAAAAATTGAATATCCTGATATTACTCTCCAAATAGACTCGATTATATCAATAGATCATCTTGGAATTATTACATGAACAAACCACAAGCTTGGTTTAGCTCAGATAATTGATCAAGCTCTCCCCAAAACTAGACAGCATCGATTTTCCATTTGTCAAATACTATTTTCCGATGAAATTCTGGAAAAATTAGATCACCAGAGTTGATGATCTCATTTAGGGTTTGAAATTAAAGGAATAGAACTAGGTAATTTAATTTATAAACAAAGCAGCCTTCTTCTTCGGCCAGTCCCGGATCATCCCCCTTACCTGCCTGGTCAGAACCACATACTCCTCTCCCATCGGCCCGGTCAGAAAAATCCGATTTCCTGACTCTGACAGCATAACACCATCCGGAGCAATCCCTCCAAAGAGGAGCAGCAGATCTGTCACCGGTATCACCCCGATCTCTCCGGTCCCGTCCAGCATCATCCGGATGACATCAGTATCTCCGGGAATGAGCCGTCCAACCTTCTCGTACCTGACCAGGGGAGCCTCACGGACTGCAGTAACCGTAAATCCCATTATACCGTCCCCTCAATGTTGTTCCGGTTACTGAACCGTTCACGATGATAACACCGTTCACACAGACCTATCTTGGAATCTTCATCAAACCAGGTAATTGGATGAAGCTTACACAGATGACATCGTCCCAGGGATCGGTCGGTCTGTTTCATCGAATGGAGAGGCAGAACACCCGGAAGAGCCTGAAATGTCATAACCTCCCGTGAGACTGCCTTGCTATAACACCGTTCACAAATCATCCGCCTCTTCTGTCCGGAAGTCGTCCCTCCTCCTTTTTCCCGGTAATGCACCCCTTTCCTGCCACAACAATCACACACCTGATCAGCCATTCTTTCAGACAGATGGAACAAATTCGGATTGATGTCCATAATACCGAATTTTTTCCCCTTTTTTCCAATCTCAGCAGGCACAACCTCTGACCTGTGCATACAATGCACATCTATGCACTGGTTATGCACACCCTCATGCATAGATTTAATCAAAGGATCACCCACTTTTTCCGGTAAATCTGAAAAAATTATTGACTTCGGTATGGTGTATGCACAATTCTCAGGTACGTATAAAGATGTTTTTTCACCAGGTGATTCTCTGTACGCACGTGCCGGAGTGTGCATAACTGAAGGTGAATCCGCCATTTCATTCAGATTATCAGAAACAGACTCATATCCACTTACCGAATCAATGCATTTTGGTGTGCATTGTTCATGCATAGGCGTGCATAAATGCATAGCACCATCTGGATCATCATCATGACCAGAATGAGAATTGTTTTTATCTGATTCATCAAGCCAGCATGAAACACCTGCAGACCAGATCTCATCCAGATCATAATCCCAGGAATAAACCCGGACCCGCTGATATCCCCCGTCTTCCCGGGGTTCTGAACGATCATAAAAGGAGAGTGGAGGACATTTCTCAAGCAGACCGGCATGATCCTCACGACTTGGATTTCCTGACAGGAGCCTTGATACTGTTGACTGTGACCGGCTGATGAGCTTTTGCAGCTCTTTTACCGTAAATTCTGTTTTTCCAGTCGAACGAATGGCATTAACCAACAGCTGTTCGGTCCTGGTCATTTTTGTCATCTGTCCTCCACAATCACCATTTAACAAAAGATAGATCTCCCTGGCTTTTTCAAAATCCTGTATCTCTGCCTGAACTTCTATCATTGTGCCAATCTCAACCCGTTCTCGCTGGTACTGGAACAACAGGGCAATTGACCGGACCAGGTCTAAAAGCATGGAAGAATTCCGACGGTTTTTCGAGTTGGTAAACCGAATCCTCCTCGCAAAAGGGATTCTAACCGAGACTGATGCCAGATGATCCCAGAGAGCCCGACAAATTCTCATCTCCCGGGATATGGTCACACAGGGGGATGCCGGTCGTGCTGCTTCGTCAAGTTCCCGGGCAAGAACCAGATCATCCTGAATCTGGCTGTCGTCAATCCATACGGTAAGCATCCGATTCCAGACCTGATCGTCCCCGGTTCCTTCTTTTTTTGCTATCCACCACAGACATCGTTCAGGAATTACTTTGGTCAGACTGTTCCGGTCCTTGTCAAGGGTCCGGTAGATAAACGGTTTTTTAAACGACGTGGTTACGCCTTTGAGTGTCTCCTGAAGTGAGAATGAGAGTGAAACGTCATCAAGACAGATAACAGACCCTTTCCGCAGGTTATTCTGGTAAAAGAGGGCCTTATCAGTAAGACGGCCACCAAGGCAGTACTCCTGGGGGATGAGATCCATCATGCTCTCAAATGCATGGGATTTTCCTTTTCCGGACTCCCCGGTGACGAGAACATGCAGTCCTTTTGAATTTATGACCGCCCGGGATGCAAGAGACATGAGCAGGCATTGTGCCACAATCTCGTCTCCTTCATGTGCCAGGGCAAATGTATCCAGGATATATCTGATGGGATCTTCTGTTTGTAAGACCATGAGCGCTTCATTCTGGATATCCTGGTCTTTTTCATCCCCTGATCCAAGATCAAATGGTTCCATTCCAGGTATGGCCAGGTCTCCATCTTGTTGCAGATTCATGCCGTCCCGTTCTGCTTTTGCCCGGGCACGTTTTTTTATTCCCTGCTTTATTCGTTCTTCATACCGGCGTTCTTTTCCTGATCCGTCAAACCGTTCCCGAAGTTCATGCCACCGCTGGGAATTTCCTCCACAGGATGTGTGGTGACAGCCGGCAAATATCCCTCCATTAGCAAACTGAATGGCATACGCACCGTCTTTGTGGGCGGACGAGAACGGGCATTCGTCAAAGACAAAGAGCCGGCCGGCATGATAGGGTTTTTCGGAATATGAAAGTCCGTGACGGGTGAGCCATTCGGCGAGATCAATGACTCCTGATATCCCCGACTGCCTGGATGGTTCTGATAGCCCCGGTGTTCCTGACCGGCTTATTCCGGGCTTTTCTACCTGATCCGGCTCCATACAAAGAGATGCAAGAGACATGAGACAGGGAACAGAGACTGGTTCGATGGAGTCCGGATGGGTGATAATGTGTGAGATCCGGTGTGGCCGTTCAATGGTATGGTCACCTTTTCTGGACCGTGTGCCATAGAGTTTCCATATCCGGGCAGGATTTGCAACCGCTGTGTCGATTGCAGACTGAGCATCAGAGAAGATCTGGTCAAGGGTTTTGAGACAATCCCTGATAATCAGGGTATTCTCCTGATCTGCAGGGAGATCTATCTGATAGAGGAGATGAGCTCCGTTTCCGGAGTCGGCATGTATGGGATCCGGCCATCCCATTTCTGTGAGATATGCCTTGATAACTGCTGCTTTTTTGAGTGCAGCGGTGTGTTCCTCGTCTGAAGAGGAGATCCCTGCCGGCCTTCTTGGATCGATGTCTATGGGAAGCCAGGATCGGCGGATGATATCTCCGTCTGCTGTCTGTGGTTCTTTTTGTCCGGCTTTTTTGATCCGGTTGGCACATCGTGAGAGAAGAACGGGGTTTACCCGGTTCAATGTGATGTATATCCCGGAAATGCCCGGAGTGTTGTCAAGAATTGCTGCATCCCTGGCTAATTTGTCATGATCGGTGTAGTATCCATAGTGGGTCCGGTCTCCTAGTGCCCGGAGTTCTACAACGGATCCTTCCTGAAAGAGGAGGGAGAGGGCCGTTCGGATGGATTCTTCCGGTTTCATGGCTGGACCTCATCTGTGACAGAATGAGAATCCAGCTTGCTCCTGATCTGCCAAACAAACGAGGAGGGCTGGACAGCCTGTGTTTTACTCCAGATCGTAAATGTCCGGTTCATTACACAGGATATTATCCGGCGTCTGCCTATCCTGGTCCTGGTGGATAATTGTGGATAGAGTTCTGGTCTGGCCTGTATCTCTTCTTCTATCCGCTGACGGGAGATGAGGGTGTCATCGGGCCTGACTGCCGCAAAGACTGCTGATATGACCTCCATCTGTAACATGGACGACATGTTCAGGCCTCCCTGATGCATATCGCTCCTCCGGGAACAATGTCATATCGTGACCTTCCACCTGGATGATAAAGCCAGAGTTCAGTTTTACCTGGTATCATCCGGTTCTGAACCAGGGCAGAGATTTTCAGTATCTCTTCATGGCAGGACCTGATGTTTTTTGTCCGGGAGGTTCTGATTATGAGACCGAGGATATTTTCCCGGTTCCAGGCGATGAGGTCAAAGATCCGGTCCTTTCCACAACACCGATCGGTAAGATAGCCCCGTTTTTTGAGATCGCTGATAGCAAACCAGATGGCACACCGGCTGGCTTTGGTGTCATATGACATGACAACCTCCGTTTTTCCTCGGGGGAAATGATAATATCCGTATAAATCTATAGCTTAGAACTGCCCCTGCCCTGATCGTCATGCCTCCAAGCTGGATGATTGAGCGGGGGTACTCTCTTCTGATTCGTTTTCCACGTCGCATGGTCTACTCCATATTCACTCGCTGATTTTTGTGTGTTTTTTCGAGGATGTATGAATCCGGTTCTCTTCTGCCCGTTCATCAGGGTTTTTTGACATGAGATAGAATTGGCTGCTCGTGTTGTCATTGGAAAATCCCCTGGTGATTCCGGGTCTTCTGAGAGGGTTTGCCAGTACTGATACATCCTGTTTTGCATCGTGTCCTGGATATACCGGGTGCAGCAGGAGAGGTATCCAGAATAATCGCTATGTGGGAGTGATTTGTCCCACAGAGCGGCAATAGGTGTGTTTCGTGAGGATGAACGATCCTCCATTCATGGTTACATGAGGTAGTATATGAATTTCAGGGGTGCAGGGTGAAAGTGAAAAGTTGGGACGAATGAAAAGTTGTATGATAGGGATTTGGGGGATTGGAAGACGTGGCGAGAGATTTTTATCTATGGAGACTTCGTGTTCTATTTAAATAAAACTGATACGGATTTCATTGATCAGGTATGGAGCAGAACCAGGGGAGCAGGGAGGGACGGGCTGAGTCATGTGGGTACCCTATATGAAATGAAGAAGAGGCATAATGACCCCCATATGGATTTTATATTATATACAAACACAGATAACCATTTTTGTATGGCAATATTTATGCAATGGAGAATGATCCAATAAACCCGACTGAGGTTACCTTCGATTCTCAGGTACATATTTGTGCAATAACTAATTATCATTGGAATTATGGTATGGGAACTGAAAAAACGGGTAAGATTTCGCTTGTAAATACTGATGGCGGTACGACATACGGACCTTGGAAAACAACAGGTAAACCAGGCCAGGGAGGTGTGAAAAATGCATACTGGGTCGCCACAGTAAATGAAGATATCAGTCCGGGAACGTACCAGGTAAAAGATTCTGATGTAAGTACATGGGCAAATAATGAAGATTCGGACTTTTGTGGTATGACTGAATTTCATTACGATATTTCTAAATCATCAAAGAAAACTGTTGGGTGCTCATGGACCGGATCATGGCCTGGTGCACCGCAGTTTTTCGGAGGAGCAATTTCTCTGACCCAGTCTGGTAATTCTGTGAAGGGTATATATCCTCTGAATGATGGGAAGATTACCGGAACAATTTCAGGCAATATCATGAGTGGGACATGGAAAGAAGGAGCGAAGTCCGGACCGATAGAATTCACGTTGTTGTCAGACTGTAAATCGATAAAAGGGAGGGTGAGTGGATCTTCTGGTGGCGAGATGACCTATCATTTTGAACTTGAAAAATCATAATTCTCTTTTTTTCTGATGGAGTCGAATTCCTTCTTTCATAAGGATGGAATGACCGCCTTCAATATGGTTTATTATCCATTCGGTTCGTTTAAGGGCAGCGATATGGAGATCCCCTGATGCCCTGAACACATTTCAGCTCACCGCCAGAACTCCATGTTACCGATTCTGGTTCAGGATGATAGATTATTGCCCCGGTGAGAAACATCCAAAACAAATAATATCGAGGTATAAAGGTGATAATGAAGGATAAGAAAAGAATGATAAAAATTTCACCCTGAAGATATATCTATGATCATCGCCTTATTTCAGGGCCTACTATCTTTTATAAATATTCTTCCTTAAGCCAACTTGTATTACAACTATTACTAACACTTCATCTTTGAATGTTAGATATGCCCGAAAATCCCCAATCCTGTACCGATAAACCCTGCCGTTGTATTTTCCCTCAACTTTATCCAGATATTTTCGAGGATTGGAGACCGTTTCAAGAAAGAATATTTTATCTTTTATTCTTTGAGCCACATCATTAGGAAGTCGTTTTAGATCATCTTCTGCATCCTCTGAAAAGTCCACGACATAGGGCAATCAGATCCCCATCTCTTGTGCGATATCACGGAGAGGTCTGTGTCTACCGGCATCTACATCCTCGAGCCCTTTCAGGATCCTCTGATTTGTTTCCTCATCTATCTCATCTGCATCGTCGTAGTAATCAAGAAGCCTGGTTATCACATCTATTGGTTTCTCATCGGGCTGGATTTTTAACCTTTCAATCCGCTGCATCAGAGGAAAGGGGATTTCTATTGATTCACTCATATGATTTCTTCTCCTCCTGATTGCATCTTTCTTCGTACCTAAATATATATTCATTTCGAATAGCTAATTCTTCAAACTGGATCAGTTCCTGACCAATAATCTGTATATCTGTACACCGGATATTATCCGCCTTATATTGGCTTTTCGCCTGTTTGCTCATGAGGATATCCTGCATGGACCCTGTGACCTGTATCTCCTGCACTCCCGGACCGGATGACATCATTCTTGACAACGAATATGCTTATGCCAGGTATGACACGTATCCGGTCTCCCCCCGCCACCTGCTCATAATCCCAAAACGGCACATCTCCTCTATCTTTCATGCAACAGAAGAAGAGATTACTGCTCTCTGGGAGATGGTCCGGGATGCAAAAGGTTTTCTGGACAGGAATTATTCTCCGGACGGGTATAATATCGGGATAAACGACGGTATACCAGCAGGAAAGACGGTAATGCACCTGTATATCCATATCATCCCCCGGTATTCTGGGGACATGGCAGATCCGAAAGGAGGGGTCAGGGGAGTAATTCCGGAGAAGCAGAAGTATTGAAGAGAAATGAGATGAGAAAACGAGTATCGGTTTTTATTATTATTCATCGTAGATACCCAATGAGAGAAATATGACTCCATCCATTCCTCTGCAGCTAACCGCCGGGCTTATCGCTCCATGTGGCATGAATTGTGCTTTGTGTCTCGCTTTTCAACGCAAGAAGAAGAGATGTCCAGGGTGTAGGGAGGAAGACCCGAACAAATCACATTCTTGTCAGGTATGCATAATACGCAATTGTCCGACCATCCTGAATAATTTATCTCACTTCTGTTACGAATGTGAGAATATGCCTTGTAAACGGCTAAAACAACTAGATAAACGGTATAGGATGAAATATGGGATGAGTATGATCGAAAACCTAAACGAGATAAAAGAGAAAGGCATGGATGTTTTCCTTACTCATCAGGTTGAAAAGTATGCCTGCAAAACATGTGGAGGCTTAATTTGCGTTCATCGCTCCTGGTGTCTCACGTGTGAGCCATGAACCCTGGTTTTCATAATATTTCAGAGTAATAAACATCTTTCCCTGAAAATATTGGATTCAATTTTATTGTGAATGAAGGATCAGACAATATTAGGGTGATATCTGCTCCATAATACAGTAAGATTGGGATAACATAACTCCGAGTCTGGTTATATAAAGGGGTTTTCTACAGCAACGGTATGTTGGTCGTCAGGTCATGTCCATCTTTAACTCAAAAAATCTGAATTATATGGAAGCACAGGCAGCCTGGTACTCCCTGATATCCACCTGAACACCAGCCTTAACATCATGTTCAGCAATAGACAAGACAGCATCAGTAATCTCTTCGTTCAGATATTCTTCGCCACAGGTGGTACAAACCATGGCCGGGACCTGTCTGATGACCACAGTTGTCGGTCCTCGTTCTAATGTGACAGTAATAGTGCCTGGTTCACAAATTCCATGTTTACAAATTGCACATTTCATACTCTCCTCCGGTATTCACTATCCCATACCTGAGCATACGGCTCATATACTGTAATAACATGAATTGTTTTTTCCTGCATATGAATTCCAATTACTATGTGAAATGGTCTTCCTTCACATATGCCCAGAATAAGGCAGGAAGGAAAAGGTATATCATCCGGATATGATTCGATGATCTCACCCGTTCTGATAATATTCGATACACATGATCTGGATATACCTCTTTCAAATATTCTCTTAACTGCATGAAGTCGATATTCAGTTTTGCTATTTGGGTCAGCAAGAATATTATTCAGTTGTCTTTGTAGATTATCCAAAAGATTCCTCCAGTAGTAATCAGGTTCGGTTGTCCTTTTTGATAATTATTTTATGTCATTGGGTTTTTTTGATTGTTAAAAGTAAGTATTAATATATTTCATCGGTTTGATTATGGTTTTTGTATTAATCATAATTGCTGCAGTATATAAGAAAGATTGTATTGAAACCAGATGATTATTTCGCTATGATCAAGATTAGATAAATCCTAATTCCTTCCCAAGATCCTCATGAGAAGTTGATTTACCCTCTTTATATTCTTTTATGCCTTCTTTTACGGCGATTTCAGTCTCTTCATCGATATAATCATCACTATAAAATTCCAGAACCCTCGTAATCACTTCGATAGGTTTCTCATCAGGCCTATTTTTTAAATGTTCAATCAGATGCATCACGGGGTCCGGGATCTCCACTGCTTCACTCATTATTATTTCATCTTCCTTCTGACTTCATCAACTTTTCAATAGAACCGAAATTATGGATTCTTAATATCCAGAGGAGTACTCCCACAAGAATAATATGATCCGTCACACCAGGCATAGTTTTAGCTCCTGATGAGTAAAATGAGATTGAGTAGAGAATATATTCTGTTTGGTTCATCCCTCACCGGAACACGGGATTACAGTACCGGGAACTGGAACAATGTTACATTCTCCGGACGGGTATAATATCGGGATAAACGACGGTATACCGGCAGGAAAGACGGTAATACACCTGCATATCCATATCATCCCCCCGTATTCCGGAGACATGGCAGATCCGAAAGGCGGAGGAGTCAGAGGGGTAATTCCGGAGAAGCAGAAGTATTGATAAAAATGATTTAAGAAAACGTATATTAGATTATTTATCATAGGTATTCAATGAGAGAAATATGACTCCATCCATTCCTCTGCAGCAAACCGCCAGACTTATCGCTCCATGTGGCATGAATTGTGCTTTATGTCTCGCTTTTCAACGCCAAAAGAAGAGATGTCCCGGATGCATGGAGGAAGACCCGAACAAACCACATTCTTGTCAGGTATGTATAATACGCAATTGTCCGACTATCCTGAATAATTCATCTCATTTCTGTTATGAATGTGAAAATATGCCTTGTAAACGGCTTAAACAACTGGACAAACGGTATCGGATGAAATATGGGATGAGTATGATCGAAAACCTAAACGAGATAAAAGAAAAAGGCATGGATGTTTTCCTTACCCATCAGGTTGAAACGTATACCTGCAAAACATGTGGAGGCTTAATGTGTGTTCATCGCTCCCGGTGCCTTACGTGTGAGCCATGAACCCTTTCATAACATTTTAATGAAAATTTCTCGAAAAAATTATTACATTGTGGTGGTAGAACGAACCAACCAAAAGAATTAATTAAGTATCACATATGAAAGCAGTATCTTAATCAGGAAAACCTGACACATAATGAGAGAGGAGTTTTTATGTCAGGAATCACTGACTTAAACGACTAGTATTTAAGAGGAATATGAATGGTTGAAAGCAGAGCAGGAGTAACAATCCGTCAAAAAGAAGGATATTTAGTTTTTATTCCAAAGCCTCTCCCTCCACATCCCTATCTGGATCTTAATGACTCTTTACTCTCTCTTCTCTCACAAGCAGACCGGGCTCTGGCCCGTCTTGATGGGATTACCTATGCACTTCCAAGTCCTGATCTCTTCTTAAGAATGTATATTCGAAAAGAAGCACTCCTTTCAACCCAGATAGAAGGAACTCAGGCAACTCTGAAAGGTGTTCTTGCTTATGAGGCAGATCTTACCTCATCAGATGATCCAAAAGAGATCAAAGAGGTCATTAACTATATTTCTGCAATGGAACAGGGTTTGAATAGAATTTCAGAAGTAGACACATTACTTATCCTTTCACTCCATAAGATACTCATCACCGGAACGCGGGGTGCATCAAAAAAGCCAGGATTTCTACGTGAAATACAAAATTATATCGGTCCACCTGGCTCCACCATCTTCGAAGCAGTCTTTGTTCCTCCTCCACCGGAAAAAGTAGGGTCATTATTAAGAGATCTTTTGATATTCTGGAAAAATGATGATTCCATTCCGCCACTTATTAAGGCCTCCCTAATTCATGCCCAGTTTGAAACGATACATCCATTTTTAGATGGAAATGGGAGACTTGGCAGATTACTTATTACACTCTTTCTTTGCGAAAAGAAAGTACTCCATAAACCTTTGCTTTATTTAAGTCTCTATCTGAAACGAAATCAGGATCTCTATTACCAGCTTCTGAATGAAGTAAGATATGAAGGAGCATGGGAATTGTGGATTCACTTTTTCCTTCAGGGAATTCAGGAAATATCAGAAGAAGCCCATATGTCATCGGTTAAGGAATATCACATTTTACACAATCATTTTTTCCATATTTCGGATCTAATTTTAAAATTTTCACGCGTACCATTCGTCTTGTTTATATACTTCCCCGGCAAATTGGTCATGGAACTAGATTTAGGCATAAATTCTCGCAAATTTGCCGAAAAACTGACCGAATTGATCTCTTTTCAAGAAATCGCCTGCGCGGCTGTGGATTCCGGATTTATCATCCGTTCCAGGAAAATATATCCAGTAGAATTTCTTTTAACACTAATATTCGGTTTTTACTCAAAAGAAGAACCTTCAATTAGCAAATTTCACAGAATCTACAATTCCATCGTAGATCAAGAGAAAAAAGTTGTATACAGTAGTTTTTATGATCGGTTCAGTTACGAAGCCCTTGCATTTGTGGACAAATGTCTTGAGAATTACATTTCCTATCAAATGAAGGGAGTTAATACTGAATTAAAGGGATATTTGCGAACTTTTAATGATGTACTGATAAAGGACAATACAATCGTGAGAGTTCATTCATTTCTGGCAAATAAATACCCAGCAACACGAACACGAAGAATATCGGCAGGGATTAAAGTTTCTGTATTGTTGAGTGTAGTATGTAATGGCCCCTGTTCTGTAAAGTTTTTCCCGGAGAAAACCAATGATGCAAAAACTCTCAGCATAGGACCTTGGGTAAATGGCATGTTATTGTTGATGGATCGAGGTTTCTTTAAATTCGATGTCTTTGCTAAAATAGGAGATTATGGCGGTTCTTTTGTTACAAGAATAAAATCAAACACAAGGGCTGAAGTGGTTTCCGTAGGTTTAGACATTCCCGAAAAAATGAGAACGAAAATGATCGGCCAGGATATCCAGAAAGCCATCGAAATCGTCAGATCCTATAGACTTGATATCGATGCAAGCGTTACAGTGAGGTATTTCTCAAGTAATAATAAGAAAACTAAAAAATCCTTGGATATGAGATTTATTGCCATATATAACGAAAAAACAGAACAATATCTTACTTACTTCACGAATATTTCTGAAGAAGATCTTGCAGGAAGAGATGTGGCAATTCTGTATGCAGCAAGGTGGGATATCGAAAATCTTTTTCGAGAAACAAAGAGCGAAAACCTGTTGGGTAGACTCAAATCTAAAAATGATGCGATCACTGAAATTTTCATCCGAATCCCTATTATTAGGCTTATTATTGCACGGGAGTTGTTTGCGGTTGCTCGGAAAATTTTAGAGCCTTCCATGGCTATACGACTGAAAAAGCGGTCATGGGCCATCGTTTTTGCGGAAAATGCAAAGCAGATACTCCGGAATTTGGGAAAGAAAAAACGGGGACTTCGAACAACTACGCCTTGGAGAGAGATCTGGGAGACCATAGTGGAAGGAGCTATCTCCTCTCATGGGAATAGAAAAACTCATACCAGTAACTTGTATAATTAGTCATAAAAGTAGAAAATAATTCAAAATTCACCGATTTATCTAGCTTAGGCTATCAAGAAATATTCGATGTTTTCGCGACGTCTCATTTTTTTCTGGTTGGGGTGTCATGAGGGTAGTCTGAAGTGAAAGTAATTGATATTCAAATCATAAGGTTTGCTCTTCTAAAGTGAGGATTAATCATTATTTGAGATTTTTATTCGTGTTACACCTTACCTTAACCGATGACATATGGAAGAAGCCTTAATAACTACACAGGAGATCATCTCTCTGAAAGAAAAAGTAATTGACCAGTTACTGATTGGTGAAAAAACGTCTCTATTAACGATTAAATTAACCGATCTTCTCTTTAAATCTCCCATCATCACAGTTCCACAAATTCAGGAATCACTCCATACAAATCGACAGACAGCATATGATATGATTCATACCTTTGAGCAATTTGGAATAATATCAGAAATAACAGGTAAAAAGCGATATAAGAAATATTTATTTCGAGAATATATCGAAATTATCGAGAAAGGATGGGCATAATTACCCACTCCGTGAATGATGGAGAATCCGAAATTCTTTCGACTCTGTAACCTGTATCTTCTGCACTCCCGGACCGGCTGACATCATTCTTGTAAACGAATATGCATATGCCAGGTATGACACGTATCCGGTCTCCCCAGGCCACCTTCTCATAATCTCAAAACGGCACATCTCCTCTATCTTTTATGTAACAGAAGACGAAACGGCTGCTCTCTGGAAGCTGGTCCGGGATGTAAAAGATTTCGTGGACCTGAAATATTCTCCGGACGGGTATAATATCGGGATAAACGACGGTGTTCCAGCAGGTCAGACGGTAATGCACCTGCATATCCATGTCATCCCCAGGTATTCCGGGGACATGACAGATCCGAAAGGCAGAGTCCGGGGAGTGATTCTAGAAAAACAGAAGTATTGATCCATAAGCCATGGCGGGATATATGAACTGAATAATAAAAGCCATTGAAATACCGAAATCCCTCAATACTCCAAAATAAAATTCATTTAACTAAATCATTACATTAAATTTGATTCATGATGCAAAAATTCAGTCAGGTGATATAATGACGAAAGTTCAGACCAGAGTGTTATTCTCTACATTAGAATCCTTAAAGCCAAAATTAATGGAACAATATCATATCACCAGTATTGGAGTATAAATCAATTGTTGATATGGAAAACAATAACTGAAGAAATTCTTCCATTGATCGTTGTATTAAAATCCATACTTGCCAGGGTGGATAAAAAAGAATAATCTGATTTGTTAATACCAGTCTCCCCAGGCCACTTGCCTGTAATCCCAAAACTGACCCTCCCTCTCCCATCTCCCTAACATCCCCCCATTGTGCCCAATAATCTCATCTTCCTACCCGATTTCATGCAACCCCCATCCGGATACCCGATACCCGAAATACATGACCGGAAAAGAACTGGACCGGCTCTGTGAGTGGGCTAACCTGTGAAAGAACGGTTTTGGTGGATGGTGGCTTCGTCGGCAGATCCTTCTCGAATTGATTAAAATTCAGTAAATCCAGTGCAGATATCATATCCCGGACAGTCCAGGGGACATTTTTCAGAGAATTTATCTCTCCCTGATTCCAGGAATAGTGCTCTGATAATTTCAATCCACCGGATACGAAGTTCATCATGTTCCACTCCCAGGATAATCATCATTCGCATTCCGTTAAAGATTGATAAAAGAGCGATAGCGAGAGTTCTTGGATCGGTTGTTGATGTAACGTATCCCTTTTTTTGTTGTTCTGCGATGGTTTTTGTGGATTCTTCGATTCCAATTTTCATTCGTTCTATGGAATAATTTCCGATTTCAGGTTCATATTTGGTCATCCCAATGAGTTCCAGGAGTAATGCATGTTCATTGCTTTCAGATGACATCATCTGATCGAAAACAGTTATCCATGTGGCGATGGGGCATTTATTAGATTTCTGTGGTGACTGAATCCGGCGGTATTCTCCCTGAAGGATTTTTGCACTCTCAAGAATCAACTCATTTTTATTTTTGAAATAGCGGTATAAGGCAGGTTTGGTGACGTTCAGGTGTTTTGCGATATCGTCCATGGTAGTTCTGCAATATCCTTTTTGGTACATTACCTCCAGACCTGCGTTCACAATTCTATTTTTTGCTTCCTTCCGGTACTCCGGGACCATTTTTGACGTAAAATCAACCTCCTAATAATATATGCGTCTTAAGTATATCTCGATTACCTGTAAAATACAGAAGTTACTATAGAGTAACTTATTTTAATAATTAGTAAGATAGTGAATAATAGACTATTCGAATAAAGATCGGCAGAATGGAGAAATCTGCCAGATTGTAATTTCATAATCCGGATAGTAGGTCTAATTAAAAAAAGGGCTAATATGACATCCGATACAAAGAACAAACGACTGATTGCCTTTACAGGCGGACAGATACTGACGATGGATCCTCAAAATAATAATGCAGAAACGGTTGTTATCAGGGGGAACAGAATTATTGACATCGGTGATGCGGAGATCTGTAATCAATATCCTGATGTTGATATTGTCAATTTGGACGGGCGGACTCTTTTACCCGGTTTTATAGATTCACACAATCATCTATCCTCATTTGCCTGTTTCTTTCCGAACTGGGTAAATCTCTTCGGTCTTATGACAAAAGAGGAGATTCTTGGTGCATTGAAAAAACATGCTCAAATGAATCCAGGAAATGGATGGATAGTCGAGTTTGGATGGTTTGATGGAAAATCAGGGGGAATAGATCTGAACCGGTTTGATCTTGATGAAATTGGTATTGTTCGTCCTGTGCTTCTTATCCAGGCTACATTTCACATGAGTGTAACAAATAGTCTGGGACTGGAGATGGCTGGTATTGACTCCCCTACACCAAATCCCCAGTGCGGGATAATTATTCGGGATAGTGATGGAAATCCCACCGGAGTTCTGATAGAGAACGCTCAGAGTTCTGTATTCAATCTGACCATGAACACTGAAATCCGGGAGCATGCTGAACTTATCAGGGCCCGGGCTATAGAACTTCTCTCATTTGGAATTACTGCAATTCATGATCCCGGTGTCACATTAAAAGCTGCAGAGGCGTATCGTTTTCTGTATAATCGGGAAAATTTGCCGGTATCAGTGCTCATGATGCCTCATGGAGCGACAATTCTCGATAATGATCCTGGTATGTGGCTCGAAGGTCCGAAAACCGGAAGTGGTGATGAACATCTCCGCATAGGTCCGGTCAAGATCTTTGCTGATGGAGCAACACCGGAAACTGTTGCATATGATATGGTTATCCGGGGACAAACGATGAAAAGCGGTTCCTTCCGGGATGATTTTCGCGGGATATTATATGATGCAACCAGAAAGGGATTTCGTGTTTGTGTCCATTCTTTTGGAAATGCTACCACTGATGCGGTTCTTGATGCGTTTGAAGAAGCAAAGAAATATGCCCCTCCGGAATTTGAAATAAGACCTCGTCTTGAGCATGTGACGTTAATTTCAGATTCACAGATCCGCCGTCTTGCAGTAATGGGTGGATGTGTCTCTATTCAGCCTCAATTCCTTATGCGAGCTACAAATTTCTCCCGTGCACCGGTGGAAAATGCAAAGTGGCTGCCATATGCCGATCTTTTTAAATCAGGAGTGTGTGTTGCCGCATCAAGTGATGATCCCGGTGGATTCATGGATGCACGGGATCCGTTGAAGGGTGCTGTGATGGGATCTACGATGAGTAATGGTGATGGAAACACCGTATTTCCGGATCAAGTTCTTCCCTTTCAGCGGTGGCTGTGGTTTTATACTGCCGGAAGTGCGTATGCCGGAGGGCAGGAACACGAACGAGGAATGCTTAAAAAAGGACTGGTTGCTGATCTCGTAATCCTCAAAGGGGCACTTGATCCCGAAAATCCCCCGGTGGTTGATGAGACCTACAAAGATGGCAGGTTGGTATTCAAGCACCAAAATGAGGTTAATGTATGAATCATGGGGAGAATCCGAATTTCCAGGCAAAGGAGGATGAGAATGAGTGGAATATCCGTATTAAGGGGATTGTCTTTGGCCTTATTCCGGTTGTCATCATGGGAGTGGTACTTTTTGGTTCATCCGGTACGCTGTTCTGGCCGATGGCATGGGTTATCCTTGGTACGTTATTCCTGGCTACAACGCTTGTAACACTTTTTTGCAGCCCTGATCTGATTACTGAGCGGATGGTGAAAAAACCCGGAGTAAAGAAATGGGATTCTTATCTGGTAACAGTGATGAATGTAATGGGTTTTTTAACGCTATTTGTTGCAGGACTGGATATGAGGTTTAACTGGACCGGAGAAATGGTATTCTCTATACAGATTGCGGCGTTATGTTTCTTTTTATCCGGATACCTGATATTTTCATGGGCCATGTTGTCGAACCGGTTTTTTTCAACCGTTGTTCGAATCCAGGAGGAGAAGGGTCATTATGCCATCATGTCCGGTCCGTACCGGTTTATAAGACATCCCGGCTATATGGGCTTTATTCTTATTGTTCTTGCCCAACCCCTGATGTTAGGATCTTTATGGGCATTATTCCCCGGAGTAGTCACCGCAGCACTTTTTATTGTGAGAACCAGGAAGGAGGATGATGTACTGGTATCAGAACTAAATGGATACTCTATGTATATTCAGGAAGTGAAGTATCGCCTTATTCCGGGGATTTGGTGAGAATGTTAGGTATGTGTAAATTCATCTATCCGGGAGGATATGATGGCTTCCTGCATGATAAGCGGGGTGAGGAAGAGATCCGGGTTTTTTATGCTCCGGAAAAGCCTGTCAAACAGAGCCAGGGCTGCATTTGCAGCACCAATGAGAGGAACAAGACTAATCCGATCAATGTCTGATGGCGGTAAGGGTTCTGGTCTCATGAATGGGTGGTATTTGTGGGTCACATGATAAGGATCTGGTACCAACAACATATCCGGTATTTTATAATAAATGTCAAGATCGTTTACAGTTACTTTTGGCATAATTTACCTTCCTATCACTTTTTCATTTACTTTTTCAGGAAATCCCAGTAACTCTAGCGCACGGTTCCGGATTCGGATCATTTCTGGTTCAGGAGAAATCCCTGTTTTTGCCGGTGGATCGACATACGTAAGAGTAAACGTCATCCGGTCACCAGTCCCGATTCCACCCATCACAAGTGGATTAATCTCGCTGGCTGAAGGAAGAAATACCAGACGTTCAAGGTTGAGTTCATCGTTAGATTCTGGAATTTCTATTTTTCCGAGGTTTGATGGTATGAATCCCGGAATCATATTCTGAAAATTCCCATTTAATGTCATTGCGATATTTCCTGAATCCTGTATGAACCTTCGAAATATTTCGGTTTGGGAGTAAGCTTTTGGGGCCAGGTCAGAAAATGGAGCAAAGGCGGCCATTGCATCAAGGAGAGAATGATCAAATGGAGGCATATCGAGTCCTGACGGGTCTGGATTTTTAAGAAGCAGATGAATTGCTTTGTTTAATATAACGGTGTTTTCCCAGAAGGTTTTTTTTATTTGGTAGGAAAAAGGTAATCGGAGAGATCCAACGCAAAAGCAGAAAACATCACCAATGGGTGGTTCGGATCGTCTTCTTATATCAAATGGCACCATGATCGCCTGTTGCCGGGAAGAAAATTCACCGATTATCTCCTGGTATGCTCCCAAAAAGGCTGATGATACTGCTGATCCCACTGTTACCTGGTGTTCCCTGCATTTTTCCAGCAGCCTGACAGATTCATCCTTGTCAAATTCCATCATTACAATACCTGGGCTGCGGTTTTTCCAGTATTCTTCGTATAGAGTTGAATATTCTTCAGGACCGAAATGATACGGATTTTTCCTCCACTTCCGGTTCGCATGAAATGCAAAAAGATTGGTAATCATCCCTTTGAGGTTCCGTCTTGGTTTCAGAAGATCCTGGGAGACAGGAGGTACTATTACCTGGATTTTTCCTTCAGGTTTTCCATATCTACACAATATCTCTTTTATCAGGCCGGCAAGAGCCATCCCATCACAAATACTGTGGTTACAGAATACAAGAAAGTCGGATTCTTCTTCTGATTGGAGCAGCACGTACTTTATCAACGGTCCTTTCCCGATATCAAAGGGAATTCGTGCTTCATTCTTCAGTTCATCAACCCACTGATCCTCTGATATCCGGGGAATTATTCTGAGCGAAATTCCAGGTACAGAATCTGAAGAAAACCAGGCTTCGTGCTGCTTGTCGAAAATAACTTTTGCATCAAGGAGTGGATGAATCCGTGTCACCGTTGAGAGTGCCTGATTAAATTTATCTATGTCGATTTTTCCCCGGATCCGGGCCGCCATCATGACGGTACATGCAGGACTCATAAAAAATACCCGTTCACAACCGGTCATTTTCCGTATACAGCCTGGGATATTGTCCGGATTTGAACAAGTATTCATAAATAACCTCTTTCTGGTTTGATGGTTTGATTTGTTCTCTTTACAATATGGATTAAAAATCCGGTAAATGACGTCACTGGATTGTTTTGGTACTTATAATTGGCCATATTATTCATCCGTTTCATAATTTTTTGATAGCATTCGCTCATTCTACAGTAATTTTGAATTCAGGAATTAGTTCAAATCCGAAAAGGCTGCTTACATGTCCATGTCAGGTTAAAGTGATATTAGCTATTTTTCCCACAGTGATTGATTGAAGGCTCAATGAATGTAAGAAAATTATCAACCAGTTGTTCATATCCAATTCCTGCCATTTGAAATCCTTTTTCCCAAATTGGATGAGGTGACACCACAGAAATGCTGATGAGCGAGATGTAGATCCCTAATAGTATTGGATCCAAATCTTTTCTGATGGATCCATCATCCATCCCTTTTCTAATTGCATTATGTTGCCATCTGTTAAATTCTACAGCATTTTGAGCCAAAATCTGATCATATGCCTCATCCAGCCGTGAGTAAATAACCGGACCATATGTACAGGACATGGTATTATAATCACGGTGGTTTTTCGTAAATTCGACCAGGAATTTAATCATCGTCCTTATCTGGTCTCCACCCGTTGCAGTTGCATCGATTTTTTCCATTAACTGTCGATGATACTCTCTGTGTACCCGAGAGACTATCTCAAAATATAGGGAATCTTTGTTTTTGAAAAGTAAGTAGAGAGAACCTTTTGAAATTTCAACCGCTTCTGCGATCTCATCCATACTAACATTGTCAAAACCTTTTTCGTAGAAGAGTTTCTCTGCTACATCAATGATTTCTACACGGCGTTGCTCTCTTTCTCGTTGTCTTCGGTCAGTAGTTGCCATAGTTCATCGTATGTGACTTCTGGTCATATGCTGACTTAAAGTCACAAAAATACTTTGAGTCAATATCTTGTATTCCTTTGCACGGGTCATAAGGGGCTTTATTATGTATCAAGATGGTCTTCTGGATAGATTATGGTGAACTGCTAAAGATTTTAGAATAATCGAAGTGAAACACAGGTTATTCTTAATCCTGGACTCTAAATGCACTTATAATTACATCATAACAATTTTTACATACCCAAAAAGTTATCCATTATTCGATATATCACATCCGGAGGAATTTTTTATCAAACTGGAACATAATACAGCCTCTTTCATCCCACCAGTCACAACCCTTACAGAACTCATGATTCCGGGTACACTTTTTCCCCACATTCTCAAATGGACAATTCTCCCTTTTTTTACAGACAAAACAACATGTCCCTGTAGGTCTTCCTGCAATATAATCCGGATTGATAAAAGAATTATAGTTCAAGGAATTGTCACCTCGACGAAAGAGAGAAGGTTACAGACATTCCGGTCCCCGCATTTCCCATTGAAGTAAATTTTTTTGTACTCTTCACTGGTGATGATTCTTGGATTCGCAAATTTCCATTGACAGAGAAAATCTATCTCCTGATTGTCGGGAATCCCGAATTTGAGAGGTTCACCCATCATCCGGGTAAATGACAGAATATTTTTAGAGATTTTATCAGGGTTCGTTCCAGTTATTACCGAATCAGGGAAATAATCGAGGATCATACTACTCCCAGACTGGGTGTTGGATACAACAAATGAAAAGACCTTTTTGATTGTTTCTGGAGGCAGGTACATAGAGAGCCCCTCAAGGACAAAGAGGGTCTGTTTATCCTGAAAATATCCATAAGAGAACAGATTGTCCCCAAGGTTTTGTGTCTCAAGATCAACAGGGACATATCTCACATTTTCAGGCAATTTACCGGAAAATTTGATTATCTTTTCCTTTTTATAGCATTGAGTTTCCGGATGATCAACCTCGAATATAGTGATGTCAGATTTTAACTTTTTAATCCTCAATGCCCGTGTGTCGTAACCAGCTCCAAGAAAGACAAATTGCGTACATCCGGAAACAGCACAGTTTTCAACAAAATCATCGAAATATTTTACTCTCGCTTTTATGGAATTTGCAAGACCAGGTAACATCTCTTCCATTTCTTCAAGTTTTTTCTTAGCTTCCTTTGGATGTTCAGCAGCATATTTTAATATCTCTGGATTAACAAAATGGATAGCATAGGGATCATAAAATATCCGCTCATTTTCCGGGAGCATTGATTCAGCAAAGCGATGCATGGCAATTCCTTCTGCCATTTTACTAGGGCTTTTTTTTATCATATGTATATCACTCTTTTTTCAAGAAATTCCAGGTCTTTGTTACTATCGGGGAGACATTTCCTCTGGTTCATGGGTAAATGATGATTATCTACATACCTTTCTGAGGCAGTTTCTCTTCCAGTTGAGAAGGATTCTTTGATTATCGTCATCATTTCACACTCCTCATTTTTACAGTAAATATGTACAGAAATATTACATCCTGAATAGTAACATTTTCTATACATATTTTACATACTATTTGGTATGTATTAATGCCATCGGTATGGATCTTATTCTTCCCTATAGTTTTTTCACTCTGTCAGGTGCATATCTTATAGAAAGAATGCCTAAAGTAGTCCCTGAATATAAAGAAGAAGCAAAAAGACGAATTATTGATGCTGCGATGGAAGTGATAGCAGAACGGGGATGCGATCAATTAACTTTTGACTACGTAGCAGAAAAGATCGGGGTTACCAAAGGGGCAGTTTACTGGTATTTCAAAACAAAGGATGAATTGATAACGGCCGTTATGAAAAAATTTCAAAGTGAATTTGAACGTATCAATTTTGATTCTTTTTATAATCGTCCGATTGACGAGATGTTCTTGCAGATATTTAATAAATTTTCTCTTACTGATCACCGGCAAAGAGCGGTATTTTTTGAAATGTTTGCAATGGCTGTACGGAATCTGGAACTTCGGCGTTCGACACGTGACTATTATGCCAGCCTGATTACTACCTTCGAGGATGCTGTTAAAAAAGAACAAAAACAGAACCCAAAACGTAATCAGATGGACTCCCATAAAGTGGCGCTTCTTATGGTGGCTCTTTATTCCGGGCTGCAGAATTTTGAACTGGTCTGGATGTGTCAGGATGAGATGAAAGAACTCTGGCTTGATGGAATTCGTCTTCTTTTTAATCCTCTGGAAGACGAAACATCTGATATAAAAAAGAGATCCGCGAAAAAGACAAATGAGAAAAAAACATAAAAATCTCAATCTGCAAGATAGTTTTAAATCCTATTCCGCTGGTTAATGGAACCATGAGAAGTGATATCCCCATCATTAAGACTCCGGCTCCTATCAGATGGTAATGCCGGAAAGAGTCTATTTTTCTTGAGAAAAAATGCTGAAAAACCGGAGTTGAAATAACCGTTACTAAGATGATACGTCCGATCTCGGATGATGAGATGTCAATATCCGAATAGAATCTCTATTTTCTAGAAAATTTACATCTGTCAATAATTACCTATACAATTGTATTTTTATTCACGGAACATACTCAATGAGAGAAATATGACTCCATCCATTCCTCTGCAGCAAACCGCCGGACTTATCGCTCCATGTGGCATGAATTGTGCTTTGTGTCTCGCTTTTCAACGCCAAAAGAAGAGATGTCCCGGGTGCATGGAGGAAGATCCGAACAAATCACATTCTTGTCAGGTATGTCTAATACGCAATTGTCCGACTATCCGGAATAATTCATCTCATTTCTGTTACGAATGTGAAAATATACCCTGTAATCGGCTTAAACAACTGGACAAACGGTATCGGATGAAATATGGGATGAGTATGATCGAAAACCTAAACGAGATAAAAGAAAAAGGTATGGATGTTTTCCTTACGCATCAGGTTGAAACGTATACCTGCAAAACATGTGGGGGCTTAATTTGTGTTCATCGCTCCCGGTGCCTTACGTGTGAGCCATGAACCCTGGTTTTCAAAAGTTTTCAATGACAATTCCTCGAAAATGTACTTCATTGTGGTGTCCGAAGAATCCACGAACCGCTCATATAAATAAAGTATCACCTATAAAGGCAGCATTCTAATAAGGAAAATCTGAAACATGGTATTCGAGGGGCTTTTATGGTAGAAGACCATGCAGATATCATCCGGGACTGGTTTGACAGATATTCGTTTGGGGGACATATTTGATACAAACTCTGGTCACATCTGTTATATTCAGGCTATCCCAAATCTTTTTGGTCTGAAATGGCTGAATACTTCATCAAAGGGTTTAGTGTATGAATGAATAAACATCAGCGGTTTTAGAGAAAACGGGATCAAGGGTTGTTGTTTTCAGGAGAAGAACTCACATATCCTCTCTCTCTGAACATCACCTTTGGAGATATCGGGAAAAATCCGGTGAATGTCTGAAACTTCCTTAATTATTTTGGGTGCCTGAAGGCAGATTATCCAAAATTTGCAGAATATTATCACATACTATCTATATACCAGAGGCTTTTGTTTTTTCGTTAAATAGGTATATCTTTGGACTGATCCGGAACCATCCCTCTATCTCCTATCATTATAAAACCATCGAATTCGATTGGATTAAATTAATATAATAGATTTATCATGATTCCTGTAATTCAATAGCTTACTGCTTGTATCTCATATTCGAAAAAATCATTCAATTGTATTTTATTCCGAACATTCATAATGCCCTGTAATAATCGTATTTATCTATTCATTACAACAAATACATTCACTCAACGGAAAAACTGTTATTTGGAAAAATAATTAATATATAGAACAGATAAGAGATGAAAATCATGTCTACCGATGTTTACCCTAATAATTTTTCTGACAAGGACATTCTCGTCAGAGTTGAGCATAAACTAGATCATATCATAGAAATCCTTGAAGATAAAACGATCACAATTGAGGAGGAAGAACTCATCAGAGAAACAGATAAGCTCATTCAAGAAAAAAAATTTGATGAATTTATCTCATTATAATCTGGAATGTGGTTCTCCATAAAAAGGCAAATAAAGATCTGGAAAAATTTACAGATTCCGAAAAAATTCGGTAGTCACTTCGTCACCTGAGCCAATTTCCTGATGTAAAAAATATGCTCCGAATTGAAGATAATCTATATCGGTTACGAATTGGCGAATACCGGGCTTTATTCTAAATATATGATACAGAACATCTGATTGTTATCATACATATCGATGTCAGGGGAAAAATTTATAAAAATTTATAAAATCAGAATCACAATCGAATTGCCTCAGATAACGGATAAATATTCTCACCCCCGTATCATACAAACCGACAGATCCTCACATAATTACATGCCTTGCACTGATCCCCGGGGCAGGCAGAAGATTCCCGGTTCATAATTCCGGAAATTAATTTCTCTGCGTTCTGCTCTGCCTTTGTCAGCATCTCTTCACTCACCTGAACCGGAATAACATTTGCATCCTCAAGAAACGCAATCGAACCTGAACACACCTGCTCTCCAATAGCAGCAAGCCTACGGGCATAGAGCCTTATCTGCATCGATGCAGCATCCTCGGTACCCATAAATTCATATCGAAACAAACATATCGCATACAGAGCGAGAAGAAGTATGAATCGTTACCAATTATCTGGATTCATTTGTTTATTCATCCTGGTTTCACTGGCAGGAGTCTCTATTGCTGATGAATCTCCCCGATATGTAATATACGTTCAGGGCGGTGAAAGTTCCATCATTCATGGATCAGAAGGGATAACGGATATTATTGTGAAGGATATCATTCCGTATGCCCATTTTTCAGATGGAAAGAAAAATCTTTTGATTCCTGATACACTCGTACAGTCTATCACCGGTCCGGTACATGCAGCGGTTGTCTTTTCCGGTACTGGCGGTGAATCAGTATCACTCATAAGTATTTCTAATCTGTCGTTGCCTTATGAAAACAAGGATCTTACACTTCGCGTAAATCCCCTCGGTTTTTATGAAGGAGAGGCTCTGAAATCCTTTGCTCGTGAAAAAAAGGAACTTGATACAATTGAGGTCGACACGTTTGAAAATACGGGCATTTATTTTGAAATCATCGGGACAGCACTTGAAAATAATAACTGTCTGGCTCAGGAAATTGCATGTCTGAAAGCTGATGATATGAAAGCGTGTTTAGGAGAATGTGGTTAAGGTCAGAGGGGAGAAGTAACTGATACACGGTAATGCTGTTACCTTATGTATCATGCCCAATCTCTTTTCTCCCGTCTTTTTCTGCTGAACGGGGATTGAATAAGATCCTGACAAAACAGGAAACTATCATCATGCCGTTGGATTTTTCTATTTCCGTCTGATCGAGTACCCGATAACCCCTTCAGGGCAGGTATCAGCACACCGGGCACAAAGAATACAATCAGGATTCTCCATCTGATTATTCCGGACCATCTCCGGTACCGAAAGACCCATCGGACATTCTTTCTGGCAGGTTCTGCAGCTCGTACATGCATCATTCTGCACAGATAACCGGAGGGCAGACCATCCAACACGATTTGCGAGGAAACGTCCGGCTACCATGATCCCGGCGATCGGGCAGACGACATGACAGAAACCCCGCTTGCCGGTTATGAACGCAATCACCAGGATACTGATGAAGATCATCATGACGACCTGCAGGACATCAAGAGATGAGATAGAAATTCCCCCGACGGTCCCGTAAAAGATATCAATCCCTTTAATACTACCGGCAGCGATGAAGGATGTAACAATCGCGATCAGCAACAACACGGTGAACCCGTATTTGACCAGGTCACGCCACCCGGCAGTCACTGGTCTTTTGATGACCGGAGACCAGAATTCCTGCCAGGCACCCATCGGGCAGAGCCAACCACACCAGATCCGTCCTGCGAAGAGTGCAATGAAGAATAACAGGATATAGAGGATCAGACTACCGGTGACTATTCCTTCTGCAGCACCCATCATCAGGATTATGGGGGAGATATAGAATATCGTAACAGGAATCAGGAGAAACGACAGGATCAGAAGGATCAGCCGGATCTTCTGCCTCGGTGATGAGGTTTTGTTTTTGTTCTCTTTCGCCATAGTATCTGTATGATATGGTATTCATCGGCATTATTGGATGTGATGTATGCCCACTGTTTTGGATTGATACTTCCCAGTATAAACATAATCTTATGAAGAAACGGTCCTATTGCCAGATCATTCTACTCATTCCAGGATGACACTATCAAACCAGATAGACATTCCTGTCATGAATGCCTGACAGATTACCTGGAACAAACCGAAATATCCGAACTATTCATAAATCCCTGATTTTTTCATCCCATCGTTCAACAAACACCACAGATTCTAATTTAACCACTATTAATCCCATATTTTACCTGATCTTTATAACCTCCTGTATCCTGCCATCGACCTTGTATGGTCACACCCGTGACAGGAGAAAAAAATGGCAGATTTTGTCGCAAAGTCAACCGTAAAATCCGCAGAACGGATTCTTGCTACTCCGTTCGCAAGCAAAGCTGCAATGAACACTATCGTCGGGAACATTCTCGTCGATAATCCCTGGGGATGTACGTCATATATCTCCGGAGGAGAAACCCTTCCGGCAGTTCAGAAGAGTGCAGAAAACTATACCGGGACCGTTATATACGAAAACAATGACGGAAAACAGGTAGGACGAATCAGCATCCGGGCACCCACATCCGGAGCATTTGATACGACCATTGCAAATATTCTTGCAAATGAAGCCCTGGAAACAGCTATTGGAGGAACTGCTTCCCATGACAGTTCTGATGACGGGTTCAGTGTCACCCTCAAATGCCACGCTGCGTCCGGAGAACTCTATAATGTAGCCTTCAAACGGGAGAAGATCACGGTATCCAGTTTTGAGGCAGACAGCATCCTGACTACTATCGAAACATGGGCAGATACTGTGCCGGATCTGGCATAATCCCCCCATCATTTTTTGGTGATGAGATGAACCGGGGATGTGTAATCGGATGTATTCTGCTGCTCATCGCTGGATTCGTAGGTGCAGATTCGATATCATCATCCATCATGTGTGATGGGGCATCCTGGGTCTCTTCTTCCGTAATCGGACAGGGACAGACCTATGCAGCACACTTCTTTACTACCAGTATTGCATCGCTCATGAGAGATCTACAGGTAATAGACGGAAGTGTGAAGACCGTCACTGTTGCTGATTCAACAGGTCCGATGGGTTTTGATGAATACTCTGGACAAGCAATGAATCAGACACCGGCACATACCGGGTGTTTGTTTGAGATTTCTGAAAACCGGACAAATACACAGGATGAGATCACGTATACCGGACTTATGATGACCGGAGTTTATGCCTCATCCCGGGATTTGAAATCCACCAGGACATCAGGAACAACGATGGTCAACGGAACCGGGATGATTCTCGCTCGTGCATCGTCACAGGATCAGACTAATGAGACGTTTCATGCCAGTGATGCAGCAGGCAGGCTGAATATGACCGAACGTATCATATTCGGAGGAGAGGAATGAACACGGAGACGATTGCTGCAGGTATATCCCTTGGAATCGCACTTTTGAACGCCGGGGCGGTTGCAGGTATGTACGTGCATATGGTGAGATCTGCCCGGAATGTTGTTTGCACCATCCGGACAACAGAGAACGGGGAGGTGAGGATCGATGATTCGTTCCGAAAAGGGAAATCCCTTTTTTAATTCTCCCTTATTACACTGAAGCAAGGGGGTAATTTCCAGTGAGATGATAAAGGAATATATTTGAATCAAAAAAGGCTTTCATCTTCTATCTCTTTAATAATTTCTCCCATAACTCATCCAATGAATTTTTTCTTATAGATATTCGTATCAAAGATATACAAGTTTCTTGGTGAGATCTCCCCTGAACATTGTATGTACCATCCAGACAACAGAGAGCGGGAAGGTGAAGATCGATGATCCGTTCTCGGGGTGAAAAAGAGGATTTCAATGGAGACTATCAGCCTTGTCCAAAGGCCACCTATTCTCCGTTGAAAATAAGAATATCCAAGAGATTACTGGAATTTATCCTTCACACTGTTCAGTTCATCAATTGAACTGATGGTCACATAATCAGGCACGACAAGCCCGACTTTTGCTCCGGTGAGAACCTTTCTGACCTCAACAAGGTTATCCCTGTACTTTTCCATATAGGTCGACTGGGTCGTTGGAAGCCATGCTGAAATGGTACAATCCACATCTCCTGTCGAAACAGCCTGATACAGAGGACCAGCATCAACGGCGACCAGTTTCACGGTATACCCTGCCTGTTCAAGCACCTTCTTGAGCACATTCGTACTAGCAATCTCTGAATCCCACAGAACATATCCGACGGTCACAAGTTCTCCGTTGCCTTTTACAGAACCAATCCACGAAGAGACCTGATCCGGATGGGCTGCAATATACTCGTCAGCTGCACTCTCTGGTGATTTTCCATCCTCTATTGCCAGCATGACAGATGCCATCTCATCTGATGTCCATGAAAACCGGGAAAGAATACCATACGCACCAGGATTGTCGGTTTCAAATCCTTTTCGTGCAAGAGCACCGATATACTCTTCTCCGCCGTAAATCCCCTTGGGATCGTCAAGATATTTCAGGTTAAACCGTGCAAATTTCCAGTGAGGAGTCCAACCGGTTACAACAATCCATTTTCCTGAATTGATGGCCTTCGTAAGCTCTGATGCCATTCCCGCACTACTACTGGAGACAAGCGTGTAATCAAGCCCATAGTCCTGAATGGCATCTTCAGTCTTCTGCATAATACCTGCACCGGGTTCAATCCCGATGATCTTACCCTTCTGCACCTGTGCTGACTGTTCTCCGGTGCACCCGCAAAGCAGGATACACCCGGTTAGTACTACTCCTAAAAATACGATTGGAAATACTTTTGTCAATTTCATTTCATACTCCAAAATTCTCTATGATCGTCGTGATTCCCGTACCGGAATCAGATTCTGACTCAGTCGGTCAAGAATGATTGCAATAATTACAATCGCAAGACCAGCTTCAAACCCGGATCCAATATCCACCCGCTGAATTCCGTACAACACCTGGTACCCAAGCCCCCCTGCACCGATCATGGAGGCGATAACGGTCATTGAAAGGGCAAGCATTATACACTGGTTTACACCGGCCATGATTGTCGGCAGTGCAACAGGCAATTCAACTTTTATGAGTTTTTGTGCCATGGTTGCACCAAAGGCATCTGACACCTCTATCAATTCCTTTGGTATCTGTCTGATTCCCAAATTTGTCAGCCTGATCGTCGGTGGCATAGCAAAAACAACTGTAGCAATGACACCAGGAACATTCCCAAGACCAAAGAATATGACCGCAGGAATGAGATACACAAAAGAGGGCATTGTTTGCATAAAATCCAAAAAAATACGGATTATCTGGTTAAACCGATCTGAATGAGACGCAATGATGCCAATAGGAATTCCTATCACCAGGGATACAATCGTTGAAACGATAACAAGAGCGAGGGTTTCCATTGAAGAATCCCATAAATCAAGATCCCAGATGAGCAAAAGACCAGCCACACAAAGAACGGGAAGGTCAATTGATTCTAGAAACCGTTTGTAATTCGATTTCTTCTGAGATCTTCCCCTGAATTTTAACGCAAAGGAGATGATGGCAATAATAAGGATCAGAACCGGCGGTGGGATACTACTCAGAAAGCTCTGAATTGTATTTGTCAGTGCAGTGAGGATATCAGTTATCCCATCCAAAAGCCAGCCAAGATTCGTACTGATCCAGGTAACCAGATCCTCAATCGCTGTTCCAAGGGGTAATCTGGGAAATGTAGAAACCGTCATTCAGTTCCTCCTGACCTGCCAAGAGCAGCAAGAACTGATCCCCTGACGATGACACCTTTTAATTTCTTCTCTTCATTAATCACGGCCAAAGGAAACCGGCTTTCTGCAATCACCGGGATGATCTCTGAAACCGGGGTATCGTGATGGATGGACACAACATCAGGGATAACAATGTCCAAAAGAGGCAAGCCTTCTTTTCCCGCCTGTAATGCATCATCTGCCGTGATAATACCTTTGAGTTCCCGGTTTTTTCCGACAACAAATAATGTGGAAATCCCGGCTTCCTGCATCATTCGTAATGCCACATGAGGTCCTGAAGTAACATGTATCATGGGATCCGGGGCTTTCATGACATCCTTTGCCGTAAGAACCCGTGAGAGATCCACATCCTCAACAAACCGTTCAACAAATTCGTTTTTGGGTTTCGTGAGGATCTCTTCAGGTGTACCGATCTGGATGATTTCGCCTGCTTTCATCAAGGCAATCCTGGATCCCAGTTTCAATGCTTCATCAAGATCATGCGAGACAAAAATGATGGTCTTTTCAAGACGATCCTGTATGTCAAGCAGTTCATTTTGCATATCACGTCGAATGATGGGATCAAGGGCGGAAAACGCTTCATCCATGAGTAAAATATCTGGTGAACTTGCAAGAGCCCGGGCAAGCCCTACCCGCTGCTGCATTCCTCCAGAGAGCTGATCAGGATAGGAATACTCATACCCGGATAAACCTACAAGATCCAGGGATTTCTTTGCTTCCTGGACCCGTTCCTCATATGGCATACCCTGAATTTCAAGACCAAATGCAATGTTTTCGAGAATATTTCTATGGGGAAGAAGAGCAAAGCTTTGAAAAACCATGCTCATCCGTTTTCTTCGGATTGATTTCATCTGGTCTGCTGAAGCGGAAACAATATCATCTCCATCAAGAAAAACCTCCCCGGTTGTCGGTTCAATAAGCCGGTTCAGGCATCGGAGAAGTGTTGATTTCCCACAACCCGAAAGGCCCATCAGAACAAATATCTCCCCTTTTTGAACTGAAAAAGAAATATTTTGTAATGCAACGATGTGACCGGTCTTTTCACGAATTTCTTTGACCGAACATCCTCTTTGGAGATGAGACAGAGTTTTCAGGGGTCTTGGTCCAAAAATCTTGGTCAGATTTCTAACTTCGATAATAGGACCCAGATTATTTATCAGAGATGGAATAATCATCCCCCCTATTCATATCTATCCCCATCAGAATATTGATGGGGGCTAAACATAGATAACTGTTTTGTGAAGGCTTTTTAGCGAAATCGCCATTTAAATTCAATTTTTAGCAACCTATGGCGATAAATTCAGGATTGAAAACAGATCAAACCATTAATTCAAGATTTACAGCCATTTTTACTAAATAACCAATTTTAACGGACAATGATTGGATGAACAGGTGAGATGAGATACACATGAAACCGGGTATATGGATATGCTTCACGTATCACTCCTCAGCAAGGTAATGACAGTAAGAATCAAGTTCAGAGATAGTGAGGAAACCTATGTGATCAAAATAATAGACTGATCCTCCGGAACATTAAAAGCACATGTCGAGAGAGTATACATCTCAGCCATCCTGATCAGGAATAATATATGAGGCTATCAATATCTTCTCGGCAGGTATCCAGAGGATGTGGGATAGCAATTACTATTGTTCTACATGATCCCCCATGCACATATCTGGATGATAGAGAAGACTCTATGGCAAAGAAAGAATTATTAAACACAGGTGCCTTATTAACAATGAGTGAGAAACATGCAGGAAGTCTATCAATGCGGTGTTTGTGGAAAAATTGTTCAGATAGTAGTTGACGGAAAGGGCACCCTTGTCTGTTGTAACCAACCGATGTCATTCGTCCAGGAAAAAAGTGGAGAGTTGGAAGGGAAAGAAAAACATGTTCCGGTTCTTGAGAAGACTTCTACGGGTGTAAAAGTTAAAGTAGGATCAGTTCCCCATCCGATGGCTGAGGATCATTATATCGTGCAGATTGAGATAATCGGTGAGAACTTCCAACAGATCTCCATGCTTAAACCAGGAGACTCCCCGGAAGCAGAATTTTCAGTTCCTTTAGATAAGGTAGTAAAAGCTAGAATATTCTGTAACAAACATGGTTTCTGGGTTAATAAGTAATTATCACCAACTTAATTATTTTTTTCATTGAGATAAAACCACGAACTTTGTTGTATCAATAATAAAAGCTGAAAAGGACCCAGAATTAAAAATACATGAAGGTTCATGTATTGTGTAAACCAAAAAAGGAGTTGCTTTTATAAAAAATCAGGCCATTTTTTTAAAAAACGTCTTTTCCGCTTTACACCTTGGACAAACCCATGAATCTGGAAGTTTCTCAAAAGGTGTATTTGATGAAATCCCCCGCTCGATATCTCCATTTTCCTCGTTGTAAATATACCCACATCGGGTACATAGCCATTTAACCATAGCATACTATTGAAGATCCATTATATATTAGATCTCAGACGAATCGGGAGTGTTGATATTCATCTCCTCTTCCTTGAGTACCGGCGGCAGTTCCGGTGATTCGGTCTCATAATCACGTACCTGACTTGTGAAGATATATGTCATATTCTATTTATGTCATGTTTACAAGCCTAAAGGCGAAATATTTCCAGATACCAAAATATTAATATGAAGATTTTAAAGAGATTTAAACCATTTGGTCAGTTAATTTTACTCTTTCTCCCTTATCTATAAAAATATCATAACATGCACGAAAATCTTCCATTAAGAAAGGGAATCGATAGGCAAAAGGTTAATAAATATATGCAAATCAGAACTGCATAGCAAATCTTTTTATTTAATAACATATCTGAATCAGATATATTCCAATGAAAAAGTGACAGGACACTGAGAGACAAGAACAGAATAATGGAATGCTTCAGTATTCCACACATATCAAATTAATGAAAAGGAGGTAGATTATATCCAATCTGATTTTGTGTGAATGTGGTGAGATTATTGACGGTGATACCTTCAAGGACTACATAAAGACTTCTTCGAATCCATCCACTGTTACCTTTGGACATTGCAGATGTGGCCTCATTTTCAATAAGATAGATGGAAAAGGTTTAAAAAAATACTCCTCCAAAAAAGAACTTAAGATTATTGCAGCCAGGTTTGCGCATAAAAGGAATTTGAATGATGTGGAGACAGGTAAATTTCTCGCAATTGTTGACCGGATTAAATCATCGGGTAATTATTCAGATGCTGAAGTGGTGGTAAAATCACTCAATCTCTATCATTGTGGGTGTTTTAATACTCCTGAAGGATTGAGTACGGTTTCAAGTTAAAAACACTACTTTCGATGAATAAACCAGGACTTAAGACCACCAAAACAAACAGAATTTTGCATATGTGACACCATTGCTTATTACTTTTCCTTATATCTTTCTATACATGGTTTTCCATAAGCGCTGTGGTTTGAAACCTGGTTTTCGGTGATATTTTCAAAAAAAAGATCCAAAAATTCTAAACACCGGTTTGTTCTAAAAAATTATAATTCACATATATGACAAGATATATTTTGTCAATTTTTTAAGTATTTCAGATTTAACTCATAAATTACGAATAAAAATGAGTTAAAATAGCAATTATTACAATATTTATATCTATAAATAACAGATAAACGGGGCAAACACATATATAGGTGGTTGAGATAGTGTGATATAAGCATCTTATTACGAGGGGCGAGAGAATGGTCTATGAAACCCTTCCTGATGAGTTATGACTATTTTTTTTGTAATGTTTCTGTTTATGACTACGTCATTTCAGTCAATAATAGTCTGAAATAAAATCCGATTATTTGGATTATTGCATACTTTTTATATCGGATGAGGATAAGTATGACATCTAGAATTAAGCAATTTGAAAAATTTGATAGGTATTCAGAAAATATTCGTTCTCTGTCTCAACCTCGACTGAACATCGGTCGAATCCGAAAGATAGATGAATATGCTCTGATCCAGATTGACACTCTTGAAAAAGCATTTACGAGAAAGTGTTTTAAAGTGGATAATCTGAAAGGGATTTTTCAATTTTCTATTCCATCATCAGTTAATAAGGATTTTCGAGATATAGAAAATCTCTCAATTGAATGGATTTTAGAGAATGAAAGTGAAAAACGCATTTTTGAATCAAAACTAATTCATGACATATCATCCTCAGAAGAGGACCCGAATCTTATTAGTTTGGCAGAATTTTATATCCATTCGAATGATCCTGAGTTGTTTTATAAACTGAATAATCTGATAACCAACAGTGATATATTTGATAACAATGCGAAGATACTTGTCTCATCTTCTTCAATTCTGGGGTATTTATTTTCCATTGCAGTTACCAGGAAGAAAAGGACTACTCCAGATGGAATCCTTGAATATATCCTTGAAGAGGATTCAGGAGGAATAAAACTCCTATATGATTATGTTATCACAAAAACAGGAAATGAGATCATTACTTCAAATAGTATATACATCGGAACATCTATGGATGTAATCGTCTCAAAACTTAAAAATACGAATTATTATTTTGATGATCCCACATTTGCAGAAAAGGTAAGTAATCTGATTCATAATCAGGTATCGAACAAAGATGTTTATGCATTATTGGATAAATTCAAGAAAGAACTGGATATTGAACTGAGTGATAATGATACCTGGGAATTAATTGCCTTCATAAACCAATCGACAATAAAAATTAACGAAAGTAATTACCTGTATTTTCTCCCGAACGCACTTTTTGAGATAAGAAATAACGGAAAATCGTATATTCCTATTACCGGAGCAACGATAACCAAATCTGAATTTTCACTGACCTATTACGAAGAAGAGGAAGCATACGCGACCATTAGCCTGGAAAACATTCAATGTGCAGCTATGTTGTTTTATGTGATGACATTGGGAGATGAACTGGGGATTTTTAATGTTGTGAGCATGATGGCAACAAATCACTTGGTTCAAGGCTCCTTGGATATCCGTAATAAAGACCTTCTAAACGATTTCCAATTATATGCATATAACGACAAATTCAGGGATTTAATCACAAAAAATTTGCATTCAAAGTCTGATCCCCAGGAACGTATGATGTTTTACAAGATGGTTTTTAATCAGGGGAGTGGCGAACCCATGGAGGGTATGTCTGTGAATGAAGAATTTCTCCCTCTCTGGCAGGCATTGATATATGAATGTTTGTTATTTCTGGATAAAGCGGACCAAAGTACAAATCCTTACCAGTATATCTCCAAAAACGGAATTATTCAGGCAATAGAAGATTTACAGTATAATCTATCAAATTATTGTATTGGTTTGGTAAAAGTCTTCACGCCGATGTTCAAAAAAGAACTAGATTTTATTATCGAACAATTCCTGAATAACCAGTCGTTAAAGGAACAGGTGGGTCTTTCCAGATCATCCATGTGGATAGTTTTAGAAAACCTCTACAAGACTCAGGAAAATGTTCGGATGAGTTCATACAAACCTATCGCTGCAAACCTGCTTCGGAATAAAGCCAAAGTTGGCCACCGGATACTTGAGCTTATTGGACAATTCACTCCCTCCTCTTTTTACCAGGACCAGTTCTTTTCCGATTTCATAACGACCGTTGATGCGTATAACAAGGTGAATTCGAAGATAGAAAAAATCCGAAACGGATCCAGCACGATAGTAAATCCTGCAGATAGATTACTGGCTGCCAGGAATTACTATCCTAACCCGGAGAAAACACCTCTTGGTGATGAATGGAATTTTTAACTATTCCCGTATTTAATCAATCAAGAGGACAATTATGACGGAAATCATTACTAGACCTGAAATTAAAGAAGAAGCCAGAAGAAAAACCCGGGAGATTTTATCTGAGAATAAAGCCTACCTCTCCCTTCCTATACATGATCAACGTGAGATTTACCTCAGTCTTATCGAAGAGAATGTGGCAGATCTGAATAAGCAATTCGGTCTGGCAAGACCCATGGGTGATTCTGGAGCAGATATGGGGTACAAGGGTTTTGATCCAGGATTTGACAAATCCGTGGATGCTTTTGAAGATCTCGTTGATTCTGTTGATTTTCCTAAATTTGTCGCTGATCTCCTGAAAGGAGTATTTGACGCAAATATCTCAGTGATGAAAGCACAGACTGATTCATACATCAAATTGCTGAAAGAAGCCACAAAGGGAATTGCTGATTTTATTAAGGATATTGGAGATGATGATACCTTTGCATATCTGGCAGAAACCAAAAAAGAACAATTTAATATTTTGATGGAAACACAACCAGATGGCTCGAGTAAAATGGCTTTAACTGATCCACAAGGAGAAAAAGTAGATCCGGAAGACACCGAAGTAAAAGCCAAAATCATGGAAGCAAAAATTTCCATGGCAAAAGAGCACCGTGCAGCATTGCGTGAAGTTATTCTTATGGGAGTAACCAGGCTGGTTGTTGAAAAAGGGGAAGTAGAAGCTGCTGTTGAATATAAAATAACGGCAAAACGTGAAAGTAAGGTAAAAAAAGAAAATAAAAACATTAATGTATTAAGTGCAGGGGGGAGCATTGGATTTTTTGGAATCGGTGGAAATATATCAGTAACAAATACCAACATCAGCATCAACACCTCTTCGAAAGAAGCAAAAGATGAAATGTCAGCGAAATTGATGGGCAAAGTAAATATCAAGTTCAAAACAGACTACTTTAAACTAGACAATTTTGCCCAGATGTATGGTGAGGGAGGGATTGCTGCAATAAAACAGGGTGGGCAACCAGCACCTGTTCAAGCTGCACCAACTCAACCAGTACCGCCTTGACAGATGTAAGATCTCTTATGAGAAAATAGTTTGTGGAATATGGCCCTGGCTTTTATAACATTTGCTGGAATAACTGGAGATTCAGCAGATTTTGAACTGGATATAGGGTCAAATCGGTTTTATACATATAAAATCGGGAAGAAAATCACCACATTAAATGGATTAAAAGTTGTTGATGAACGAGTTTACGAAAGCCCTTTTCTTCCAGGGCCTGACCTGCAAGTAGTTGGATATAAATTTCCAGTGCAGATACCAATCAGATTATTTTCTAATCAAGCACCATACGTACAAATATTTAGTTATTATGACAAAAATAAAAAATCTCCTGCTGTATCCAACATCGTACATGTATATCCTCTTTTGAATATCGGAGATGACCTGTTTCTTGAGAAATCGCTCTCGGGTGATTGTATGGAGGCACAAAAATTTCAAAAATCAGTTTTCTGGCAGAATGGATGCCAAAATACCTGCAGGGTATGTTCATTCTCATTTATGGAAGATTCAAAGGGATATGATCGGTTCAGAGAACATATCATCAAAGCAGCCCGGATAATTTCTCCATCAACTCCGACTCAACTCAATCATCCAGCAGGAGAACAATATAGGCACAGTGATAATAATGATTTCATTGTCCGTCTCATCGCCAGTATCCAAAGTACTACACAAAAGGGGGATAGAGAAAGGTTTATTCCATTATATCCGCCACATTCATTGTCAAAATTTTGTTCATATTCTAAAAGACCACCAGGATTTGTTAAAAATTACTATACTCCGGTAAAAAAGCTGAATTATTATCCGGATTTAGGATTTATGGGGAATGTGAATCAGGGATCACCGCTGATGTCATCTGATGCCCGGATACAGATTTTTACGCAGATATTGATGACATACCCGCGATTTATTCAGATGTTTGCTGATAACCCGGACAAACTTGTCCATGTACTGGAGGAAGTCATTGGTAAGAAATATTTCTCTTACCCAACACAGTCCACGAACCAGAAATCCGGAGTTTTGACTGGTAATTCAAGGATACCTGGCTCACCTTTCGAACAGTTTGTTTGGAAAATTGGTTCTGCTCTTGTTTATAAGGATAGAACATTTGCTTTTAGCCATTCAATGAATCAGCCAGGATCATCAATAGTCATTGAAAAAGGGAGTTTTGTTTCTGTGAATGGAAAACCTAAATTTGTTTATTCAGGGAAGGAGAGTATTCTGTTTTCTGTTCATCTGAATATCAACTCCGGTCTGGAAAAAGAAAAAAGAACCCGTGTAATAATCTATCTGGTCATAAAAGAACCCATACAAAATGAGGCAATTCTGCAGAAAAAATACTTCCGAAAGGATGTTGTAGAAAAATCAGAATGGGAACTGGATCTTACTCCTCAAGAAATATCAAAATTACCAAAAAACAGGGATTTACTTGTAGTGCTTCGGTTTTCATACCTGGGTCCAGGTAATACGGTGATTGAAGGAGGAACTGATACATATCCTGTTTTTATCGCGAATGAATATTTTTTTAAATCAATCGGCAGTAAGGTAGGAGATCCAATCCCTCTGACCAATCGGAACAAGTATCGTAATTTTTGGAATAAAATCTGGGAAGGTGGAGGAATAACAAAAAAACGCTGGAAAATAGAGGTGAATACCAAATATTACATATATTTCAGATATGACCTGTCAACGAATGGACGCGTTGAGACGAGGATTATGCAAGCACAACAGGATCCGGATTCTGACCGGGAGATGACCATCGAAGGAATGATGAAAAGCGGGCTAGAAGTCTCTCCGGATGAGTTGAATAACCTGATGTTAGTCTTGGGAAAGGGATCTTTTCTTGAGGATGCCCGGTTAAATTGCTTAAAAACGGATGAGATGAGTGGAGATTATAATTCTGAAGCACAAACCTTCATCAAACTCAAAGGAAAAGCACATGAAACCGGAATAATATGGGCATATCCGGAAATCTGCCTGTATGAGTGTATTCTTTATAAAATTGATGAAATTACCTCCAGTGGGCTGGTAACAAGGGTTTCAGAAGAAAAGGTACTTTTTCCAAAACTGGTCAGTATTCATTTTGTAGGAGAAAAAACTGAAAATTCAGCATCATTCATTGACGAAAAACCAGAGTCCGCAAAATCTGGGTCGGATAATATAAAAACCGAAAACATGGTTCAGTCTTCGAAAATACAAGGTTATAAACAAATTTTTGATATCATTGTAGAATTAAGACCTGTCTGCCTGTCACCCATTATGAATCAGGAGTAACATGGACCCTGCATATCTTCGTCTTTTTGAACATATTCTTGCCCTGGCTGATATACATGATGACCCGCTGATTGATAAAACAACAGGTTTTCGGATGGATTTAGACGAACTCATGACCGAGATGCCCGTTGAAATGGATATTTCTGTTAACTCTTCTGGTTTGGTATTTCTTGGGTCCTCTCCACCGATGTATTATGCTGATACGTCAATTCAGCCGGTATATCATTTGATGAAGATTGTGGTTGTAGCAGAAAAGAACGATTCTTATGGAAATGCAAAATAAACCCTGGAATCTCGAATCTTTTATTGATGCTCTTGTAATGGAACTAGATAAGACGAGAGAAATCCTGGCAATAAAGGCAATCAACAAACCACTCTCTTACTCGGTAAAAGATATGGCTTTGGATCTTCAGATATTTCCTATATATGACGGAGATTCAGTCTTTTTTACTACTGCCAAACCAGGAGAACTTGGTTCATCGAAGATAACTCTCAATCTGGGTTCAATAACTGATCAGGTAGTCAGAGTCACATCAACGAAATTACCTACCAGGGATGATGCCTCTATTGATAAGATTGATCTTGATGAAACCACGAAGAAAGAACTGAAGAAGATTGGTATTAATTCAATCAGAGATCTGGAGGAAATTGAAAAGAAGAATGTAGACATTCAGAAGATTACCTCAAATAAAAAAATTGATTATACAAATCTTGCAAATTTGGTTAAAAAGGCGAAAAGAAACCGAATTCCTCCAGAAATAAAAAATATCAGCATGAGTATGGAAAATGGCAGACCGTTCATATTAATTGAAGGAAAGAATCTGGCAATTCAGGATGATTTTAATCCTGTTGCAATTCTCAACCATGAGATAGCCGGAATCGTCTCCTGTAATCCCGGATTTGTAAAGATAGACATTACAGACAAGGAACTGACAAATCAGGATAATGAACTGGTTCTTGCTCTGGATCCATACTCGGTTTTGAAAGTGAGGATGAAAGAAAAGGGTAATGAGGATACGTACAATGCAACATAATCAATTGGTTTCGCTAAAAAAAAGGCAGGTAATATCAAGAATGGCCCGGCCATCTACAGTTATAACAGTACGACAGTTTGATGATGGGAATCCAATTATTCTACCGGAATCTTTGGATGAATGGGAAGAATATGATCTTATTTCTCGCTCATTTGATCCTGAGTCTCCCTATGGACTTGAAAAAAGTCAGGATTTTACTGAATATGATGTATCATACAAAGAGATAGAACAGGATATCTCCTCCTATACTACTGTCTCAGACAATTTCGTTGAATATGATTTAGAATTTAAAGAATTAAATAATGATTTTGAAGATACGGCAATAAAAGATTTGGATTTCGAGAATGAAGGATATGTTGAGCCATTCGATGAATGCACCATTCCTAAACCCCATGAAATCGAATTACAAGATTTCAGGGTAACTGATGAAACACATCCAAATTCTGATCTCACTCAGATCCATTCACCATCCCGGAAACCTTTGCAAGATGAGAAAAAAACTCTGATGGAGGATGAATTTATGTCAGATCTAAAATCTATTATGGATGGGAGAAAAGTATATGATCCTCGTTCAAAAACCATGATTCATCGGGATGAACCGACAAAAGAGTCATCATCCAATGAATTAGTACCATATCATTCTGATACTGATAAAAAAGATAAATCACCACTAATTCTCAAAAATGAGCATGAAATATTTGATAAAATTGCTCAAAGTATGAAATATGCGAATGCATATGATCTGGGTTCTGTAACTATTGAGAAACGATTCAATGATTTTGACCTACTTTCAGAGATACAAAAAAAAGAAGAAAAAAAAGAGGTAAAAAAGAATAATCCACAGAATTTACAGAACATTAATATTTATAAACAACAGGGCACTGGAACAGTTCCAGTTTCTGGCAGAGATTTTATTGAGGATCTGGATGCTATCGTTCAACAGGGGAATATTCTATCCGGATCTGTTTCAATTGAGACACAACCAGGGGAAGAGGGGCGAATTATCAGTACCCCTGAGTTACAACCAGGAGATTTTATTATTTCCTCAACGAATGATGTCGTGTCACATGAGGCTAAATTTTTAACCGAACCAGAAATAAGTTACGTCTCTGTATATGCAGGAGATGAAAAGGTAATAGAAGATATATCAGGTAATACTCTTGAACGGCCCCTTCCTGTATCAATGGAGCCTGACCAGGTCGTAGTTGTATACCGGCATGTCAATATGACTCCGGAAATTGCACAAAAGATAATCGGACACTTAAAAACAATTCGTGATAACACTACACCATCTGATAAATGGGGATTAATTCGACTGATTCCATATCAGATTGTAAAAACATATTGCAGTACATTACCACTTGAAAGACAAGAACAATGCCGGAAGAATGCCCGATTTTTTAAAACAGGGGCTGATTTAAACAACGAATTTTATTGTTCTGAAAGCATCATTCAGGCAATTACTACTGCAGGATTATCCGTTTGTGATGAGGAACCAGTGTGGAAATCGACACAGGATGTCGTTAAATTACATCATAATGGAAATTTATTGTATATTGGTCATTTAAAAGGAGTAAAAACATGAATCGCTTACTCACTATGAAACAGCAGGTAAAAGACCAACAAGCACAATCACTTCTTTTCTCCAGGATTCCTGATTATTCTCAAGAGAAGAGTGAAATGGCTCAATGTCCACAGTATAGCGTTGAACCGGTTGGAACAGATGCTTTTATCCTTGATATTCTCCAGTTTTTTTTTGAGGAACGGTTAAGTCCGGAACAATTAAATACCAATTTGCGCCAGGTAGCAGCAGATGCAGTCTGGAGAGCAAGTCAGGAAGCAGATAATGCGGACTCCCTTCCGGAATGTACGACTGAAAAACCAGATACAGGTTGGCTTGCAAAACGGGAGGTTCAATATGCATTCAAAAGTGCAAGAAATCAGTGTATATATGAACCTGTCAGAAAGGTGGTAAAAGCCGCCTTGCGAAGTGATTATGAATTTGCCAAATTCGGGGCAACACCACAGAGTGAATCCCTTGATTATTCAAACAATCTCAAAATTTCAGATAGGGGCGTTGCATTTATCAAACAACACGAAAATTTTAGTAATATTTTATATCTTGATGTTGCAGGTCATTGTAGTATCGGATATGGAACCATGGTTCATCGGGGTGGTTGTGATGGAACGGAGCCTGATGAATATAAATCAGGAATATCTCAAAAAAGAGCCGAAGAATTGTTAAGGATACAAATAGGGATAATCGAAAGAGTGGTCAATTCCAGGGTTATGGTTTCTCTCACTCAGTCGGAGTTTGATGCATTGGTAAGTTTTTCATATAATGTGGGAACAGGAGCTTTTAAGAAATCAACACTCTTAAAAAAACTTAACAATAATGAAAAGTCCGCTGTTCCTGGCGAATTGAAAAAATGGGTAAAAGCCGATGGAAAAACCATTCCTGGTCTTGTTAAAAGAAGAGCAGAGGAAGTGGATATGTTTACCCATGGATTATACGCAAAGACTTCTTCAATTTACACAAGTAGTTTTGATGTAATTCCACGAGGTATCCGGAACAATAATCCAGGAAATATTGAGATAAACGACCGAAATGATTGGGAAGGTAAAATAAAAAGAGAGAATAACACGGATGGACGGTTTGAACAATTTATATCATACGCTCATGGTGTCCGGGCACTTATTATCCTGTTAAAAAATTATATTCTTCACGAAAGAAATACCATAACAAAAATTTTCTCTGCATATGCACCCCCCAATGAAAACAATACAAGACAATATATTAATTTTATATCGAAAAGGCTCAACGTCGGTTCAGATGATGTTCTTCCTCTGACAAAAATGGTCTTAAAAGAACTCGCAAAAGGAATCGCAACGATGGAGAACGGAAGAGAGTGTATATCTGATGATGAATTTGAAAAAGGATGGTCCCTTATTGGAGAAAAAATCAGGAATACTATCCCTGATACAAGCAATCCGATGGCATCTTACACCAGCCTGACAGTAGTTCAAGATGGGACAATAATGGACCCATTTTACCGGGATTCATCAGAAAGGCCCCATGGGAACCGTGGAAGAGATAGCCACTTAGGGTGTGATTATACCGGACCTGTCTCTGGGGACAGGAGTATCAGTGATCCAAGAAGAGGATTACCAGTGTATGCTGCGATTCTTGAGACAATTCCTCTGAGTGAATTGAATAATGTCAGGGCATTTGACAAAAGCTCAAAAACGAAAATGAGTGGTCTTTCTTTGAGCGGATCCGGGGATGCTACTCTGACTGAAGCAAAAATTGTGTATCCTCCTTGGGATTCTTCTGGTGAAGGATCCTATGGAGATAAAGTCGGGTTTAGTTGCATTTATTCCTATGCAAATAATAGCGGAGGAACTTCTGAATTTACCCTTTTCATAGAATTCCTGCATCTTATTTCAGAAAAATTCTTACCCAAGGATAGCACAGGAAGAAAAGCCTCTTTATCTGAATGGAACGACCTGGGAAGGGGAATTGGACTTGGACCGGCTATGGTAAATGGATCGGTTGTTGCACCAGGCTTCTTTACCGGACAAAATGTTCCCCTGGTCGGATATCTTGGTGCATCACAAACTCCCCATGTCCATATCCAGGTAGGTTTCTACAACAGAAAAACATATGAAATGGCACCAAAAATCAGAATCGATCCAGCGGTAGTCATATACTGATACCAAAATCCTATTGGATTATTCCTTCAACCTTTTTTCCGTTCATCATGAAAATCATGGTATGAGATAGATACATGAAACAGCATATCATTGTAAAACTTTTAATTCCCCTAAAAATTCCAAATATCCCATTCTGGGTAGATTTTATCCAGGATAAGTCCGTCTCAATTGAATGCTTTCATAATCAGATTGATGATATTTTTCACAGACACAACTTGAATTTTTGGATTACAAAAGAATTCAAACCATCGATTGGGATTACGTTTGATTCAGAAGAAATACAGGCAGGTCTTGATAGGGTATACCGGATTATTCTGAAACATCATGCCGATAACATACTAGAAATTGTGAAAGAAATAAAACAAATAAATCTTGTTGAGAATGCTCGCCCCATCCTTATTGGATATTCTGACCTTCCAGAATATGCAGTCGGGATGAGCTCGGGAGAATTTTTCGATGTTTCCAGGAAACAGATATTTCTTCCTCAGGCTCATCTGTTTAGTCGGGGAAATCCAAATATCAGGGTAGCTATTCTTGATACCGGTGTGGATATCAGTCACCCTGAGATTTCAGGTGCAATAGATAAGTCTGCAGATTTTGTGAATCTTACTGGATTGGAAACATCTTCTTTTATCGGTGATTTTCTAGATTATGACAACTCTCCTGATGATGAAATAGGTCATGGAACTCATGTTGCTGGAATTATCGCTGGGAAAGGGTTAAAAATGCCCAAAGGTGTAGCACCAGGTGTTAAACTGATAATTGTTCGTGTTCTGGCAACTTTGAAGGATGGTGATAAAAAGGTCGGGGCTGGTCTGATTGACAATATCAACACCGGGATAAAATGGGCTGTGGATAACGGTGCAGATGTGATAAATATGAGTCTTGGTGTTCGTCATGAATACGGTGGATTGCCACATGAAGAGGTAATATTGTATGCCCTCAGCAAAGGAGTGACAATTGTAGCAGCATCTGGAAATGATGGTACGAATGACAAATATTATCCAGGTGCATTACCAGGAGTCATAGCCGTCGGAGCGGTAGATGATAATGATAAAATTGCCCCTTTTTCAACATATGGTGCCCATATATCTCTTGTTGCACCCGGTACAAATATTTTGAGTTCCTTTGTTCATGAATCATATGCTGTGTGTTCAGGAACTTCTCAGGCTGCTCCTTTTGTGAGCGGAGCCATTGCTTTGATCAAATCTTATGGATTGGACAATAGCACAACGGTTACAGACAACCAAGTCAAGTTTATTTTGAAAAATACATCTGATAAACTAGATTATAGGTTTAAAAGTGAAAAGGGAGGATTCGGAAGAATAAATCTCATTGATTCATTAAAATTACTCCAGTACCAGATGAAACAGAATTTGAGTAATGGGTGATTTCAACGAGTACATTTCCCAGAAATCCGGTTTTTCAAATATCTTTCGCTTCATTCTTATTCCGATACAAGCGCTATAAATATTTCCTGCACACATTACTTATGATTTCACTGAAAGACTGACAAATCGGCGGTTTTAGACTTTCGGACCAAGATGGCAGAGTTGTGTTTCATGATTTACGATCTCAGAAAAACACACAATGCCAAAAAGTTTTTACATTATGCACAACTATTTGATCATGTGGTCCTATGATCATCCACAATATTCGATCCAGAGTCCTTGTACTCATACTGGTGATGGTAACCCTGATCTCCATCAGTTTCGCAAACGCTGTTCTGGCAGAAAAAGCATATCTCTCTGTTGATCCGTTGGGCACGAAAACAATTGGCGATTTGGTCATTCTGTCCGGTGAAACAAATCTTCCGGAGGGAACAAAACTCTCTGTCAGCGTGGAAGAGGCGGAATATAACTCTGGCACTGTCGTTGTCAAAGGGAGTAACAATATTAACTGGTGGTTTGTCCCTGTCGATACCTGGGGAATCAAACCAGGAACATATATTGTCAATGCGACAGAGATAAAAGGATATAATCTGAACAAAACTGGTTATTTATATGGGAATGCACAGGGAAATACGACGTTTATATTAAACGGAACGTTCCTTGGATCTGAAATATCGGTACCTGCCAGAGGCCAGGAACACGCCTTTATTGCTCTTGATTCTATACCGGATAAAAAAACTGGCGATCTGTTTCTCATCACGGGAAAGACAAATCTCCCTGTTGGAACTGACATCATATGGGAAATCAGGCCAACCATCCTTGATTCCGACGTTGAGATCACAAATAATCCAAATCTTTCCGGGATAATGGCTAATTCCCAGGTGACAAGGGGATCTGATACTAACCGGGTATCACTCGCCCTGAATACCTATGAACTCAACCCTGACGAGTATAATGTATCAGTCGCGACGGTAAAAGGGGATATATTTAGTCCAGATATGGAATTCGGAAACGTTACTGACTACGACATTTTCACTCTGAAATAAACGCTTATCAAAGGGAGAACAATGATATTATGAAGAAGAGATATAGTACCTATGCAGGAGTTATATCCGGGATTATTCTCATTGCACTCTTTTTTAGCATTTTCATTATCAAATCACCGCTTCTTTTTATCATACCTATGATTACTGTTGACCCAATAACAGATCTGAATGTAGGTGAGGATAATATCCTTATCTTGACTGGAAAAACCAACCTCCCCATAAATACCATAATCAATACCGATGTATTCCCAACTGGTTCGTGTTTATCTGATAGAGAGAACTGTGAACCATATGTCAGAGGAAATGCCCAAATAATGGGAAAATTAGCAGAGTGGAATGTATGGAATGGAACTCTCAATATTTCTTCATTGGAACCGGGATCATATACGGTCCTGTTTACAACTGCTCATTATACTGATAATTTTACTAACAGAGTGGAGAGTGGGCCGATAGGATCCATTCCCTTTACCATAGGAAACGAAACCTGTATCGGAGATTGTATCAAAAAGAAAACACAGGAAATTATCCCGTATATCAGGATCAATCAGATATCAAAACGATCGGAGGTTCCTCTTATCACCGGTATTACAAATCTTGAACCGGGGGTTGTTATGCAATGGGTTATTCAGAAAATACCCGGAACAACAAAAGAACATGTATTCGAGGGAAATTGCACGATAATAAAAGGGATAGAGGGAATAAACCGGTGGTCAGTTACTCCCCTGCCAGAAATGGGTTCAGGACGCTATGAGATCACGGTTACTGCCAGTCTACATGATAAAGGACAGAGAATAGGAAAGAAAACGATATCAGCTCAGATGGAATTTAATCTTACCGAAAGCCGAGAAGATATGATTCTCCCCGTCGAAAAAGAAGATATCTCTGAAATACTTCAAAACCCATACATCACCATTGATGCACTTCCGGAGATGAATATCAGTGAAACCTATTACATTTCCGGAACCTCAAACCTCCCTTCAGGAGAGGTATTACTCATCGAGATAATCCCCCCAAAAGGGTTACAGGACTATAACTTCACAATCAACCCACGGGATAGTTCACAACAGGGGAGCATTTCAGGACTTTCCGGATGTGTTCAGATTGAAAATGGATCTGAGGGAATTAACCTCTGGGCGTTTGAGATACAAACGCACCTCCTTACTCCTGGAGAGTATGAAATAACTGTCAGCAATACTGGCCTGGTTAATGGATCCATGGAACTCATACCACCAACCGCTTCCAGTTCACAATCTTTTATCCTCAATGGAGGTTCTTTATGAAATATCTGGTTTTTCTTATTCTTTCCATCCTGACAGGCTGCCTGGTTGCATCACTGATTGGATGGGCGGTAGCAGTTGGTTCTCTTTTGATCCCGATTTTTGCAATTCCCTTGGGAATTATTGTCATTTTAGCCAGTAGACAGCATGTTGATGAAATACTAATAGATGACCGGACCCAGGAAATTCATTCACGTGCAGCACTTCGAACTCTGGAAATCGGGATAATCCTAGGGATAATAGCAGCAGTCATCTTGTATTCATATGTGATAAGCGAGCCCCTTTCTCCAACAATCACCGGAACATACAAAACCGATGACAAAGGGGTACGATCCATGGAAATCACTGTGTATCAACCGGGTTTTATAGGGAATCCAGATCCAGTTATTCATACAACGACTATCCCTGATGTTGACAGAATGAACGAGTTTGAAGCCATGGAATATTCCCAGTTTAGACGGGAGAGTTTTCAGGATAATGAACGAAAAGGACTTGTGGGATTGACACTCGCTTTTGGAGTCATATCTTTGTTGATTATTTTCGGAGTGTTTAACCTCTATTACACCCGTAAATACTAAAAGACCTTGATTCATATGAAAAACCGGATCAAAGTACTGAGGGCTGAGCATGATATGACTCAGGAAGAACTAGCAAAACGAATAGGTGTCACTAGAAACACGATAATTTCCATTGAAAAAGACAAGTACTGCCCCTCTATGAAGGTTGGATTTCGCATTGCGCGAGTCTTTGATGTGGGACTTGAGGATGTTTTTTCGTATGAAGAAGAGAAAGATGGGCCTGCATCAGAGGATACATAATAACATTTTACCATAATCTTCAAAAATGTTACAGAAAGACGAATCGATAAAAATTAATCTTTTTTACCTGATTCACTGACAAATCGTATTCATATGTCATCGGTTAAGGAATAACAAAGGTGACATATCATTCGTCTAATTCCCT